>Ga0116231_10000563_pt1 | contig 66605 bp, 54 predicted proteins | sample S1TSphgellanicum_2_FD_89695 | JGI IMG/M metagenome (GOLD analysis project Ga0116231, IMG submission 89695) | Host-associated microbial communities from peat moss isolated from Minnesota, USA - S1T2_Fd - Sphagnum magellanicum MG | ecosystem: Host-associated > Plants > Peat moss > Unclassified... | reverse complement strand
TGGTAGAACTTCAATAATTTTGGACATTGTGTCTGGTATAGGATCTGCTGGAATTTCTGAATAGTAGCTGGATGCTTACAAGATATATACAGGGTGGAGAAACTTTCTACCATTTATCTTTAAAATCCTACCTCAGAGGAGAGTCTGTTGAAGGTGGAATGGGCACATGCAAGGGGACATTGTGCTTGATACCTGGTTCCAGACAAGTAAGTGGAATGGATGAAGAGTAAAAAGAATCTGTCCCCTCATTGCTCTCATGTGTGCATTAGGTGGTTCCTTGAAGAAATTAGACAACAGCAACCAGATCTTGTGATATTGAGGGTAGAACTGCTGCTGTTGATGATGAAGTAGCTGTCAGCATCTGCAAGTTCAAGCAATGGTTCATTGCACATGAGGATGACCAAGTGACACAAAGAAAATTGTGATTTCTTTTGAATAGTCCTTCATTCAAAAGTTTGATTCAGTCCAATGAGAACATGGGAGCTGTACAGTGGAAATGTAATTTTCATCAAACTTAGGTGATAAGCTCATCATTCCATTTATCTTCTATCTTCAGAAGAGAACTGGCTTTGAAGGGCACAAATACCTATAGAAGATCTAAAGCTTCTTGGCAACATCTATCATGTTTCTCATCCTCAAGAAGAATCCTTTAAACTCATGTGATAACTAGTTGAGAAAAAGGCATCAAAGAGGGCTTTTCTGAAGTTCTTGCTGATGAATATGGAATGTTGTTTTCAGCAACTTTTTTAAAAGATTATCTTTGGGAGAATGTATGCAGCTGGGTAGAGTGATTCATTGCGTATGGGCCACCAAACATAGGGATATTTTCAATTTGTTGACTATTGCATTGAATGGCTCTCTCATGCCAGCATTCCGGCATCAGATATGCAGCAGTGCCCCCAAGCCTAGGAACACTGACATACAGGTGCAATATAATGCTTTAATTCTTACACCTCTGGCTACTTCTATCCACCTTCTCAAGCAACCTAACCACTTCATTTAGGAATCATCACTCTGCCAACTCAGGTTGTTTCTGTCTTTTTACTAAATGGCATGCATTATGGTTTCTATTCTGTGCTAAACACATTGATCAAAGTGATCCAAACAGCTAACACATGCTGCCCCTGGCTTATTGAGGGGAAGATCTGGGATGAGAAGTCCAGGTCAATGCCTCAGAGGAGAGTACCCAGCTGGACAATGTGATTGACTCACAATAGATTGGAGCTCTCTCTACTCTTCTTCTCCTTTCTCTGCATTCAGAACAGCAATTGAGACAGACTGGGAAGAGTAGAGAGAGTGCCAATGATGATATTTACAGGAAGAACTGATGCACCAAGGAAGACAAGGATGAAGACATCAAACAAGAGGCCAAGAGGCCAACCATCAGGATCAAGATCACCACCAAGTAATGGCGAAAATGGGTCTAACTACACAAGATGCACAGAAATTATTAAAGCATGGGTGCCAGCTTACCAAAATAGAAGCTAATATGCACTACAGCACATCCATGACTTGTCTGAATGGCATTGAGGAGCAGATATATGTCACCAAAACCTGCCAGATAACAAAATAATGACTGTGCATGGGTGTTGTTTCCATGTAGTGTGCAGCACTCGGCATATTACAATGTGCCAACTGAGCAAAGGCCCTACCCTTTGTACTCCCCCTTCTCTTAGTTCCATGGTTCCCATTACAAGTGTACCTCCAACTCTCTACACCCAGAAATGACACCGTGAGATAGACCATGTAGATCATGTCAACTAATGATACATTTTATTGGAGGACCATGTATCTCCATCCAACCACTGGAATCCGTATTGTAAAACTAGGGATTGCAAACTAAGTATTCTCAACTGTAACATACCATGGGCTGCATTGAGGGAAGGGGATGTGTTGGGGATCCCCAAATAGGAAGCTGCATCAACAGACAGTGCAGGCTGCCAATGCACGTGCTCAACATTGTGTAGAAATAGTAAGTCAGAAATTTACTCACTCCTAATCTTCTTAAAGGAAGTTTTGTGATGGATGGTGCGTGCATGGATAAAGAAACTATATATAACTACCTCCTCTAGTTTTTGACAAGTTGCATTACTTTCTTCTTGGTAAGCTAATAAAATCATGCATTTATTTTCTACTTATTGGACTCATGCTGCAGCTTGGGGATCTTCATCAACAAATTGAAATTAGAATTGTTACAACATGTTGCCAGAATTATTTTACAAAATTTTGCACCTACAAAATTTGTTACAAAGGAACACCATTCAAGTCATAATCCCCTAAAAAGATCATCTTGTGTGCATTATCCCCCAAGCAAACAAACAAAACCACTAAACAAATGATTCAACCTCTAAAACACATTTCAAAATGCATAAACAAAAGTTTGATTTCTTAAACTCACAATCTTCTCCAATTCTTAATGCTACCAGAGATTCTATACTTGCCATGTCCAGAACCAAGACAGAGATTCAAAACTTTTCAACTTTTCACAACAGATGCCACAATAGTAAGCTCTTTGTACATTTTATAAACATGTGGAATAAAGGGATTTTTTTTATATGCTATGAAATAGTAAAATAAATTTAAAATATTTTATTATCCAAAAAATATTTTAGATATATATTCTGATTGAATTTTCATAATCAATCTAAAGTGCCTTATTTATGTTTAAGTAAATTATTATTACTTTAAAATAATAATTACACTTAAAAAATTTACACCCCATTTAAAAAAATGGAAGTAACTACCTTTAGTTTCATTCCTTCCAACTTCTAATGATTAATTGGAATTTGTTGAACAAAATGATTCATCACATGATCTTCAAAACTTCAAAACATTTTAATCAAATATTTCTTTTGCTCTGAAGAATAAAGGAAAGCAACTTGCCAAAACACTAGCTCTATTTCATTCATCACTTCATAAACCTCTTCATTATTGGGACCTCCAACATATTTGACATATTTTTAACTCCAATTCTAATGACAACATTTAGCTAGAGAAAAGACAAAAATCACCAAAACTATTGTGAATTTCTTTATGAGCATTTTCACAACTGCAACTGCACTGTAAGTGCCAAACACATCAAACCGAACTTGATTTACTCTTTTTCAAATCACTCCCTATCACATATTACATGCAACATCAAAATAAAAAACTAACTATGGACACAAAAGCAAAAGAAAAAAATTCTTGAGCACATTCAATTTTCTTTCCAATGTATTTATTGGCCAAAGTGAACCAACACCTAAACCAATACTTTCACCTTTTTGAATAAAGCTTTGATTTGAATGAAGCCTCTATTTGAGCTAGGTCCCTTCCTATGTGATGACCTTTTAGATCACACACAATGACAATGTGAATATAAAGATGTGAAATCCAAAATTTATGTCGATTGAAATTCACCATATGGGATGAATACTTGTGAATATGACATGGGCCTTTTGGGTCCTAGGGTGATGACTTGAATGTTTTCCTTTGATTTGACCCCTCTATCTTTTCAAAGAAATTATGCAAAGGGTTAATTAGGAGATTGAAATTAGTTACAACAAACTCATGAAAAGATTGTAGATTGACTCTTTTTAATACCCAAAAATTTTAAGGTACATGTCATCACAATAGCTTTGAAAACTAGTGTAAGAATTTGATAATGGTCTTGCCTTTCATCATTATGGACAAGTTTTGAAATTGTTTTCATAGTGAGAAACAACTTTGAGTAGGTCTTTCAATTGACAAGTAAATTCAAAGAATCCTTAGCTTCACATGACAAGTTACTCATGTTTTTCACATAGAAATTATACAAATGAACTTATGTCATCAGTGGATGAAATGAAAAAATTATGATTTGAAAGGAAAACTTTCATAATTGAATTGAAACAAGTTTTCAACAAAAACATCAATGATATAAAACTTAAAGAACAAATCCCATCCTACCATAAATGAATCCAAATTGGTTCAATATTTTTAAAAATCCTAAATTAATTTTATAAGTGAAGAGAGATCGGCAATTCAAATGGAGCACCACATGTGCAAGATTAAAATTTTAAAGAGAATGTAATTGTTTTTGTCAACTTTAACTCACACAATGACATGCACATATATAAAAACACTTGGGCTCCATGTGGCTACACACTACTGATGACAATGAAATAAAAAATAAATAAAGGGTTTACATTTTAAAACTTTGTTATTTTTAAATATACATAAAATTCAAATTCTACAAAATGTCGACCAATTATTATCCGAGGGGAGATTTAATCAGTCATCTTTGTTTTTAATTCATTGAAATTTTAAAAGTAATTAAGGTGGATAAACATTAAATTGGCTAAGCAAATGGGGATTAAATCTTTGAATTAGGTATTCAAGGGAGAATTTTTTATTAAAAACTAGCTTAATCTCAAAGTAAAAAAATATTGATCTCTTGAAATAATCTCAACATACTCAAATGAAATAACAAATATTTACATTTGTATGAAATTACATGTAAACATGTGTATGAAATTGGAAAGACACAAATATTCAAATGTTTTTTGAAAGGACACAAAAATTCCTAAAAACATTGAAAAATTTTGAAAAAAATAAAAAGATTTGTTTTTCTTTCAATATTTTAAGATCCATAAGGAAATTTGAAACTTCTTGTAAAATGTTTATTTTTAAAAAAATTAATTTGGAATCGACCTCTAATAAATTTACAGTTTGAAATTGTTTTTTTTGTACAACCTATGACTATAGCCCATCGCACCTAAACCAGCTCCAATGAATTTATCATCACTGAAATTAAATAAGTCTAATTTCAAAGATGATTGAAAATGACTTTGTATAATATTTTGTTTAAAAAATCATCATTCACATATGGTTGTGTTTGTTGAAATAACAAGTAGCTTCTACCATATAGTGGTAAATATATGGTATGTTAGGGATTGTTATGCCCACACCATAACATGAAATATGTTTTTGTTCTCAAGTTCACATCTCAATTTTTTTGAAATTCAAATAATTCAACCTTACACAAAGCATTATCAACTTTCAAAATCATGAACTTTGTCATCAACCTCTCTGCCCATTGGGTTGTCATTTAAATATCACTTATCATCATTATTGGGATAATTATTAAATTTAAATAATTTTGAAACATTGAAAAGTTACAAGTCAGGAAATTATTCCTTTAGATTGTTTACTTGATTGCTTGCACATATTCAATTCAACCATTGCCTTCAATATCTTCCATTGAGTTATGTGACTCAAAGTGTGTGTGCAATGCATATAATGCATCATATTATAATCTCCTCCACCATTTTAAGGATTCTTTAGCTAAAGACCCAATGACGAAGGGGTCAAAGTTCTTGTCATCATGTGCAAAGTTATAGGGATTTAAAACTTTACTCCTCAATTGTTGTTTCTAAAATGTCAAGAGCGTCCTTACAAAGGATTGATTGAGTTTGTTCAACTCAATCAACAACATCTACCACCAAATAAATTGGAATTGATATGAGATAATCTAGTTATACCCATTTACAAAAACGAATGTGACTGGTAATGACAGATGTAAATTTCTACCTTCATACCAAGCGTATAAACTGTTCTGGCTTTGAAATTATAACGAAACAAATTTAAAGAGCCATTCTGTATGGTGTTATTATGATCATCTAGATTTGTTTCAAGCTAGCAACAATTCACTTCTACAGAGGCATCACATCTGATTAAGCATTAACTGATTGTGCCATCACAAATGCGATTCTCTGTTTCTTTTTTTTGGGAGGAATTGTGAAGTGAAGTTCAAATCAGAGAGTGTTTTTTGTTTATTTTATCTGTTTGATGCACAGAAGTATCACTTGAAGATTTAGGTTCAGGTTTGAAGTAAAGCTTTGGCCACAAGTCTTGAAGGTTTTGTTGTTTTATTTTTATTTGTATTTTGTCTAGAGAAGATTAACAAAACACTGCATCTTCATCATCTTCGAGTTCAGATTTTCCCAGTGTGAGTAGGTTGTAGTAAAGAAGAGAAGTTGCTGCTGCTACAGCCATGATGCTCATTAACAGTTTTTCTGGCACCTGGCAATATCCTCCTCCTACTTGTTCTTGGAATCTTCAAGCATGTAAGCTTGTTTTTCTCCTTCTCTTGGAAAATTTATAAATTTAAAAAAAAAGGTTTATGGTCGCTTTGGATCTTGAGTTTTGATTCAGGAAAATCTTGAATCTTCTGTGTCAATTGTGGTCTCTGTTGGGTTTTTCTTTTTGGTGGCAACGCTGGGTGTAATTTGCAATTTTCTATTGATTTTTGTGGAGAGAACTAGGGTTTAATGTAGCAAGTTTTAAGCTTTGCAACGTTCTTCTTCATCATGTAGGAGCGGAAGAATTATCAAATTTTCCGCTATTCATGCAGCATATTTCTTATAGCTATGGTGGTTTTGCAGCTCCGGGAATTGCAGATGGGCAAAGGTTTGGGAGATTTCCAACAATCGGATATATTAGGGTTTATCCGACCAATGAGTTTACTGGTCAGAGACAAAATGCTAAGAGGATAGCTATCGACCATTTTTCAAAACCTTCAAATCACATCTGGGGTTGCGGCAGGCTCAAATCCTTGGTGGGAGCATTGAGAACTGGAGATGCAGCACAAAGAGATGAATTGACAAAGGGAGGGGATCAACTTTTGCTTTGCATTTCTGCAGATGCTGAGGTACAGCTAATGAGGGTTTAGGGTTTGTTAATGAAAATTGCAATATGTCCATCTGTATGATTATTTGGAGGAGCTCTCATATGGTGTTTTGACTCATTGAATATGTTGGCCATATGAATACTGTGTTGCAGGTATCAGTGTTAAGTCTTGTTGCAACAGAGGTTGTTAGAGAAGCTCAAAGACGCCACAATGCCAGCCCCACGGTGCCTCTCTCAAGTGCTTCTTTTTCTTACTCTGCGTTGTTGTCTTTTGTTATCTAATTCACAAGAGTCTGTCAGATGTCATAGAGAGGTTCATGGTGTGAGAGACTTACAGCAAGTGGGCATCGTGTACTGTTGTTGAAGGAAAGGCATCAGCAGCATTGGGTCGAGCACTCATGGGGACTCTGCTTCTTGGAGCACTCAAGGGTGATGCAGAAACTGTGCAGGTACTGTATATATACAGCTTACTATCATCTCTTGACATCAGTGCATACATTTGGTGAGACTTGCATCTGACAGTCCCAACCTTTCAAAGGAGCAGACACTGTAAGAACTGCAATATGTCGAGACACATGAAACATGTAGAGAATTACCTCTTGCACTGCAATTACTGAGACTTGAGTTACTATAGTCTGTTCTGAAGCAGCAGAAGTTCTGGGGCTCCTTCTTTTTGTTCAGATGTCATGAGCAAGTCCAAGTTCCTGTGAGTTTTGATGCAAGAATTTGAGCTGTGCAGTGATGCTGCTTTATGTACTGTTAAAATCTATGATTCTTAGGGTCTCCCTCGGGAAATCATTATGGTGGGCAGAGTTTCTAGGGATTCAGATGGTTAGGCATCTCATTCTATTTTGGATTTGAATAAGCCTTGGCTCTCCTTAGCTCAGATAGTCAATTGTTCACATTTATCAGGCAGGGATTACTGGCTTTAGCATTGGTATGTAGCTGCAGGAGGGCTTTAAGTAAAGGGTTTGGCAGGCCAAATTGGAGCTTCTCTTGGTTTCTTTCTCTGGTTGTGGATTTAGGATAAGCCCCACAGAGACATGCAGGATGTTTGTCTGCAGCATACTTGCTTGATAGTCCAAATTGTGCAGTTGATCACTGTACACCATCTTTCTTCTCAGTCCCCGTAGAAATTGGTTATGTGACATGAGTCTAAGCTGTTGTTAAGATTCTTGATTCATTGGAGTGTTTCAGATTAACAAAGCCAGACCTGGAATCTTTTTGAAGAATAGGGCAATCTGTCCTTGTTTACACCTCTGGATAGGACTCCAAGATTTGATGTGCATATGGCAGGTTACATTTTTGGGAGATGGTCCTTTAGGACAGATGACAACAATAGCCACTGAAAAAGGCTTTGTGAAGGGATTTGTTGGCAATCCTTCATGTGACCCTCCACTTAAACCCACTGGCAAGGTGAGGTTCTTGCTCAAGTCAAGGATTATGCTATGTAATACGATGCACCAGTTGCCCTTTCAATTCAGTTGAGAAACTGCTTTGATCACTAGATCATAATCAATGCATATGTTGAACAATATGGTCTGTATGCTCGTGTTGAATCAGTTATGATTTAGCAGCAAGATGTGCAAATTGTTTGATTGGAAGAATGTGTGCAGCTTGATGTGGGTACTGCAGTGGGGTCTGGTGTGCTGAGTGTAGTTCGTAATCATTCTGACTGGAAACAGCCTTACATGTAAGTTTCAGCCATCACATGTAGACCTACTTCCATCTTGAAGATTGTGTTAAGCCCTTGCCCACATGCAGTTGGATCATCATGAACAACTCTTTGGATGCAGTGCTTAGCAGGCAGCAATCATAGACCTAGAATGAAAGAATGTAGCATGTGTAGCACTATCAAAGTCAGATAAATACTTGAAGATGAACTCTTAGTCCTCTAAGCCAACCATTGCTTTGGAGTTATTAGTCTGCCCTGTTGTGTAATCTCCTGTCACACATTTCCTCTGATGTTAAACTTAAACATCTTAATGATGATTTGCAGAGGAACAGTGCCTATTTACTCAGGTGAAGTTGCTGAGGATATCGCACATTACTTAGCAGATAGTGAGCAGGTTAGTGAGAACAACTCAAGAACATTGGTGTCTTCCTGTTCGCAGGACTAGCATCAAGTCCTTCACTTCAGATGAAGCCTTAACAGGATCAGTGATTGCAGTGAGGATTGTTTAGGAAGCATGTTTGTTTTCTCTTCTCATTTGCAACAAACAAGATTCCTGAGGTGTTCCGATCAGAAAACACTGTGTTCCCCATTTAGCACAGCATTGAGTCCAATGATCTTCTTTCAACTGTTTACTTCAGTGCCAAGTCTGAACTGACAGAGGAGAGAAATTTTGTCTGGGATGGTGTGGTAGGTGAACACAGCTTTGGGATTAGGTGTGGGTTTCGACAGAGAACAGGGCATCCGAATTGCTGGAGGCTTCTTGGTGCAGGTATGTATAGCTTCAACTAAGTCATGGTTCTTCAGATTCTCACTGAACATGGTGGACTGAGCATGGGGAGTTTGCTGATCACCTTGTATGGTGATTAAGGATGTTGATATGTGCAGACACTTCTGTTTTCATGAGTGATGAACTAATCTATTAGGACAACACTCTGCCAAAAGAATTTAGGGCTGGTTAAGGCATATACAGGGTGGAAGCTCTTTTGAAGGCAAGGGTTTGGTTACAAAATAATTCATGTCTGTAATCTTTTGTTTCAGGTCCTACCATTTTGCTCAGAAGAGACATTGGCAAAGCTAGAGGAGAACATATTAAGGATGCAGCCTATATCAGATGCTGTGGAGCATTTATCTGCCAGTGACATTGTGGAAGCCTTACTTGATGGAATTGGTGTTGGAGACTTCAATAATTCGGTGAGTTAGTGTTGTGTATTGTCTTCTTGCACTGTTCTACATGTCCCAGGACACAGTTCTTCCTCAGATTATCCATCATCTATATGTTAGTTCTGATCTGGATTTACCAGATTGCCAATCTTACATTCCCAAAATATGACACATGGAGTAAGTACGAGTTTTTGTGGATGAACTGGGTAGGACATTTGCAAAGAAAGGGAGACAAAGAGATTTGACACAGTTAACCATGGGTACCAGTTGGTGTGTGAAGTGTTAGTTCAAAGCTATTCTCAGCACATTTTCCATCCTGGGACTTAGTTCCAGCCAAATGTTTCTTGTAACTTTTCTTCAGCTTTGTGTATGGTTTGTGAATTTTAAGCCTGGGTTGTTGGTGAAAAAATGTCTAAAAAATGAAAGCTCTTGGAATGTTGAATTTTGGCACATGGCCAGGTGATTCCTCAATTTGGACCTTGTGGAGCAGATGAGCTCAAGGCAAGAATGATGAAGGCAGTGGCTTCACTTGGACCTGTGGACTTGAGACAAATTCTTCAGGACCAAGGTACAGTAGCATTTTCATCAGTCATGTCAGAACCTGTATTAAAAGTTCACACTCAAATGTTAGTCTCTCATAGTTTTGACTTGAGCACTTGTACAGGGACAAAGCTAAAATGAAATGAAGGTTACAGTCACTAGCTTGTTGCAGCTTCAATGAGGATACATCAAAACAGAGTCTTCGAGTTGCTTACAGAAACGCAACAGAAACTCAAGATGCAGATTTTGTATAAATGGTTTTGACATGAAATTGTGGGCAGATTAGTATATATATACTTGTGTATACCAACTGTTGGGAGCTGATGAAGCCGGTAGGTAGTCATGGCAACACATCACTGCTATTTGTGATGAATGGTCTGACACTTTTGTGAGTAACTCTCATTAGGTTATGACTGCACTCATTTTTGCTCACCTTCAAATTGCTTTTTGTGGAGATTTCTCTGCAGTCTCATAGACGTATGTGTTTATTGCTGACTTGAGCACCACACAACTTTGTAGTAGTATGATCTCATTGTACAAGTTAGACCAATCATGCATCAAATCTCAGATTTTAATTATCTGTTGTGAATGCAGGGCGGGTAGAGGTGAGATGTGAGTTCTGTGGGGACACTGCGCAGTTCAAGGAGGCAGATCTTCAACATATTCTTCAATAAATGTAGCAAATCTGGAGACAATTTTCAAGCACTCTCTGTGTGCAAAATTCATTCATCAAATTCCACTTATGTGGGTCAAGTAATTTTGTCCAAATGATTGACATGGTGTCAGTGTAATGGTTATCTGGTTCTAGTATGCCCTGCCCTATCCTCCTATTACCACAACAGATGTCATCACAATCTGTAGAGGATTGTCAGGGTCTCTGGGTATTGATGGGTCTCTTATTTGAATCCTGACTGGAGTCTGGTTAGCTTGGAGAATGTTTATTATTTGTTTCCCAAAAAGAGTATTAGTCAATATCTTCTAAGCTTGATATTAGGGAAACTAAAAAAAAGTTATGATTTCTCTCTGTTGTCAAGATCAGTGATTTGTTTTTGGTGAAATTTCACAACCTGGTAGCAAAAGAAAGGACACAATGCAAAGGCTTTCTTGGAAAAAAATGGCCCTCTGTCATCACATCTATCTATGGAGGAAGGTAGTTTGGTTTGTTTTGTTTGTTTTGTTTTGTGGTTATGAGATCCACCAAACCAGGATGCTTCAGATTGTGTTCTTGTTGTCTTTGGAAAGTTCTCGATGAGGAGGGGTGCATGGGCATGGTTCCATGACAGTTGGCCATGCAGTGCAAAAGTTCTTGAATATTGAATGATTTCTTCACTGAAAATTAAATTAAATCATAGCTGAAAATTTTGGAGGAATTGGAATGTACATTTGGTGTTGTTGGAAAGATGTTGATGAGCATGATTTAATGGAATTTATTTGGTAAGATTTGGATTCAGAATGTGGGAGATATTGATTTTAAAGTGATTTCTGCTGCTGCTGAAAGTCAAATAAATTCCCAATAAACTGGGTTTTGGAAAGAAAAATCAGTTGAGGATATGGTACCACTTGGGCCAATGGCACAGGCCACACTAGATATGATGACAAGCCATGTTTTTTAGGTTATATCATGTCAGCGAACTACTGCATGATTCCTAAACTTTTCTACTGTCAACTTTGATGTGTAGCCCTCTTGTGAATAATCACCAACCCACATACCTCACAAATTTGAAAAGAAAAACAGGGATCACAATTTTATAATTATTTTTCTTTCTTCAAAATTTTATAAATTACGTTTATAAATTATATTTTGTGTTACGTTTCCTACCTCCCTCACCTCCAAGTGAGGAACAATTTTCTAATTTATTTCATTTTTGTGTTATTTTTTCTACTCCCCCAACCAGACAAGCTTCAGTCATCTCCTAATGTTTTTTAGTAGATTCTATCTTTCTATTGTTCCTTGTAGGCTAGCCATTTCTTTTAAGAAAACATGATTAAATAATAATGATAATAATAATAATAAATAGTTTTAATATCTTTTCCGTTAAGGGAGGCTCAGAAGAAGGCAGGGTCGGTGGGAGATAGCCCCGGGTACACCCGACCTTCTTCGGGGTCTCTTAGTCCAGAGTCCAGACCTGAGATCATGCCAAGAACTCAGAGAGCTGAGAGCCAGAAATTTGTCTCTACATGGCTCCTTTTTAGGGTTAGGGTTAGGGTTAGAAGCTGCGGAGCTGGTGTGTGCATGGCAAGAGCAGCGATGTCGACTCTTTGGAACTTAGAAGGTATCCGGCATTGCGGACAAGGTGAAGGATACCTACCCTAACTGGGAAACTTTCTGACCGTGGAGATGCAGTAGGAACTGCTACAAACTGGTGGAGCTACTGGCAATGGCAGTACTCCTAGGCCGACAACAGTATCTGCTGCAGCTGGGGAGACTTGCTTGCTCCAGAAACCTATATTGCTGGTTCTGGCGGGGATGTAATTGGTACTCGCGGGTTAGACTGGGAGATCTGAGGAAGATTTTCTTGCAAGTGCGAATGAAACAAGTCAAGACCGACACAATGAATGCTGGGGATTCTTCTTCTTCCTGTGGCAGCTCCCAGGCGGGCTGTGCATTTGCCTACTGGCTCGCCTAGCCCGACCAAGCCAGTAACGCTGAGACACCGAGGACAATGCTCAACAAGCTCCCAGAAGACTGAAGGATATTCTGAAGAAACAAAGCTTTACCCACATAGATTTTGGAGAAAAGCTGCATCTCCAGAAGAGCTGAAAAGAAAAATAAGCCCTAGAGGAAGCTCGGTAGCAGCTTGAGGTTCCTGATCAGATTATCTTGAAATGTCAGCACACATTCTCCTCTTGAAACTGCTGTGATCCCTTGAGAAATTTGTTCTGTTTGTCGACACTTCGAGAATTAACTCCTTTACATGGCCATGTACACAACATCTTTTTGCAATTTGTTGCAATTTGAGCTCTTGCGCTATGTCGTATGAACTTGACGACATCCTGAAGATGCAAGGAGAAATAGAAAGCTTTGACTCTCTCTCTCTCTCTCTCTCTCTCTCTCTCTCATTTGGAGATGAGGTGTGCAGCTTTCAGTTGCTATTGTGGCAGCATGCCGTCAAGGTTTTTTTTCTTTCAATTTTTGCGATGTAGCCATTCCAAATATCACAAGAGGAAAGATCCAAATTTGGCTACAAGTCAGAGAGGAGTCAGGACAGTAGACATTTTCTAGAATCCTGCTACGTTTTGGCGACCTCCAAGAACCCAATGTCCAAATATGGCGACTTCCATGTTTTTCTCTTCAGAATGTGACGAACTAAAAGAGATCTAAAAGAAATCTTGCAACAGTAAATTTTTTTGTTATAATTTTTTTAAAGTGTTCCATAGTTGCGAAATTTCACACAAAAAAATTTGGCTGCAGTAATGTCAAGTTCCAGTAGCTCTTTTTCCATTAGATTTTCGTAATTCTTCCAATCTGTCGATAAGGCCGCAACGGCGATGTCGATACGTGACACAAGGCGAGAGAAAGAGAGTTTATGAAAACAATACTAAAACCCTAAACCCTACGACACCACCACATTCATCGCCTCTCTGGAAAAGATCAAACCAAAAGGTGGCAAGCTGTGCTTGTGCCATGAGTCTTCTTCTTGCCAGATGGAAGAACAACATCCAGCTCCTTGGTGACGATTGTCCCTGGATCGTTAAAAAAGTCTTTCTTGCCAGATGGAACATCGAGCCCAGTCGTGACGGTGGCCGGATCGTCTCTCATGCATGCACGTGTTGCTGTGATCTGCTTTGCAGCGCTGCATGTCCACGCCGAGGAGGATCTACAAACCCATCTCCCATTCGCTCCCTCTCTGTGTCTCTTCTCTCTCTTTCTAGACTCCATTGTCACTCCCATCTCCGAATGGTCTACTGGTTCTATTGTGCAAGACATTCTGTCTTTCCTATTTGGGTTGTTGCTTCAGTAGAGCATTTAGTAATGCACATTATGTTTTGACTGCCGTTGTGCATTTCTTCTGAGAAAAAACAATCCTGTTCCCTTTTGTCTTGCTAAAGTCTGTGAGGAGTGAGTAGTACTTTGCCGTCTTGAAGATGGATTATCAGCAGCAACAGCAAGGTGGTGTTGGAGGTGGAAATTATGTGCAGCCTGTTGCAGAAGATCCAAGGTACTCGGGTACTCAACCATTCCAAGCAAATGGTGCGCCTGAGAGCAATACTAGTGCGGCTCCGGCTCCCAAAACTGCCTACTCGGAAGGAGGAGCCCCTACTGCTGCTGGTCTTGGTGCTGAAGGGCAGGGTCCCGATCAGCAGTCTCCTGCAGCAGCAACAGCAGGATCTGGTACTTCTCGTCTGGCAGCTGTGTTTGGAAATAGTGGGTTTGGAGCTAAACCACTTCAGCCTTTTCCGACACCATCCAGACCTCCCGGAGCTGTTGCTGCTAGTGAATATTCAAAGAGGAGCGAGCGTACAGAGCAGCAGCAGCAGCCGCCGCTTGGAGACCAAGAATTGGGTGCGGGAGTGGCTGGCTATGGAGATCAAGGAACTGCTGGGCTGCAACAAAGCACTAACACCACCTCAGAAAGCACTTCAGGGACTGTCGACTCCTTAGAATCGGAATCTCAGCAACAGAATGCAGATGGATTCAACCGGGGTCCTCCTGCTTATGATGAGGTCTCTAACAGAGATGAGCTTGAGCAAACTCCTGCACCTGGCGTTGTTGAAGAAGACCAACCTCAACTCGGCACAGATCAGGTCGCAGCAGCTCATCAGCCAGTTGAGGAGGAGACCGGTCCCACTAGTAACTTGAACCAGGAATCGAATCTGCCTCAGGAGGAGACGCATGATCCTGTACTGCAGGAATCGCAGTTTGGAGCTGATGAAGAAACCCCCGCGCAAACCGGAGCACCATCCGAACAAGAAAGAGAGCATGCAGAACTAGATCCTGCGCTGATCGGGACTGCTGCTGCTGCTGCTGCTGCTGCGGGTAAGAGGGATGAAACCACCACACAGCAACAACCGCAGTTCGACACTGAAAGTGCAGCTGAAGAATCTCTTGGGGACCCAACAGCTGCTGTCCAGCCACCTGTTGAGGATCGCTTAGATGATTCGGAGTCTGTGCCGTCTGGTGAATTGGGTGATCCTGTAGAGCAGCAAACTCAGCTTGGAACAACTGATGGAGTTCCAGGGCCAACAGGAAGTGAGCTTGACCAGATCCCCCCCTCAGATCCCGTTGAAGATCAAACACAACACGGCACAGATGATCAGTTGCCGGTCGAGGACACTCCAGCTCTTGGAGGAGAGCAAGAGACGACAGGGTCCGCTGCCGAAGCTGGAGTTGTCGGGACTGGTCTCGTCGGGGAGAAGCTTGATGAACCCACACAGCAGCAAACCCAGCTCGGCACTGGAGGTGCAGCATCTGAAGAATCTCTTGAGAGGGGCCCAGAAGACGGTGGTCATCAGCAGCAACAACCTGGAGAGGGAAGCTGGGATTCGGAGTTGCATGATCCTGTGCTGCAGCAAACTCAATTGGGTACTGAATCCGGTGTTCAAGAAGCACCAACAACAGGAAGTGACGACGTGGAGCAGGATCAAACAGAATCAGCAACACCCGAGCAGCAGTTCGGCAATGGGGCTCCTCCAGGGTTTGAAGATTCTCGTGAACACCTCCCATCTGCTGCTGATCCACAGCAGCAGCAAAATGCAGAAGAGTTGAAGTCTTCTTCTAATGGTTATGAAGTGAATGATGGGAGTTCAGCTCCGGGCATTCCAAACACGCATTTGCCAACTGCTGCAGATACAACTCATGATGATGATGCAGTTAGTGATGGAATCCCTACTTCCGGAGGTAGTACACTTGCGGAGCCATCTGCAGCAGCAGCAGCATCAGATCCGGCGCCTGACACCCATATCGACCACGATGACCACCTGAATTCCCGTGACACCAACATTGGCAATAGTAAAGTCTCATCTTTGATTGAATTCTTCATCTGAAACAAAATTTCTCGTAGATGCAAAATTGTGACACTCGGATTCTCCATCTTTGAAGCAAGCAGAGGCTTGGAACACAAATCTTTCTTCCTTCTCATTTACTCGTTCTGACAATCCATGGATGTTCATGTTTCAGATGCAACAACAAATGTCGCTGACTCTTTGAAGGGAGACGAAATACCAGCTAATCTCAACAATGGGAATGAATTGCCAGAGAGCAACGAGCCACCAGCAACAGCAGATGATCCATCGACTACTGAGGACGATGATACGAGGGCCCCTGCTGCTCCTGCTCCTGCTCCTGCAAAGAAAGGGATGTTCTCGAACTTGATGAACAAGATTATGCCTGGCGGAACCAGAAATGCGTAGAGGATTCTGTGCAGGATGAACAATAAACCCTAAACCCTAAGTGCTAAACCTTAATCCCTAATTCCTAAACCCTTTCAGAGATCTTTTGAGTGCATAAAATCTAACATTTAGTGTAGAAGTATATAGACACAGAGGTGAGCTTGTGCAGCAGCTACTATGTACATAAAAGAAGTGACATTGTACAACTTCTATGGTGAGATGGGTTTGCAGTATATCACATGAGAGCAAATAGATTGTGATAGTTCAACAAAAGTTACAGGCAATTTGCAGTATGGAAAGCTAGTGCAAAAGAGTAGAATTTTATTTTATTTTTGACAGAAACAACCCCAATTGTAAATATGACATGGAACATGTTTGTGCAAAATAAGCATTTCCAATATTTGGCTCTATATAACATCAACTAATCTAATAATAATAAAGTTACAACCTAAAGATTTTAGGTTTTTGATTATATTGTATTACAAAATATGCTGCATAACAAACTGCAATTTTTCATTTGTAAATAAATTTGTGATGATTTTTTTTTTAAACTGTTTATTACGTCCATTTTATAGATGGGAACAGTTTTTTTTATTATTAATTTATTTATTTACTTATAGAGGGTTGGGGAATTTTCAAACTACAGCAACAAAAGAATAAAAATACTGAAATGTTTTGTTGCAGATGCCTGTTTTTTTTTTAACACCTAAACAATGAGGAAATTTTGGTCTAAAAAAAATTGTCGTTGCTTTTTTACTGCCCTCATAAATGTCACTATGGTATATTATTTGGAGAAATTTTTGGATGACTTTTTTTTGAAATCATCATCAATAAATGTGAAATCTACCTTGAGATGTTTACCAATGCTGGGTGGTTCTTTGATTTTTCAAAGAACCACTGATTCTGGATAGTAGGAAAAATGGAATTTCAAAGAACCAGCCGGTCCCAGTTTCTTTGAAAATATTGAATCCTAAGCACCGGCTGGTTTTGGTTCTTTGAAAATATTGAATCTTCAGAATTGATCTGTTCTGATTCTTTAATTTTTTTGTTCTTCAAAGAATCGGCCAGTTCTGAGGGTTTCACCTAGACAAGGTCAGTTTTTTGTGGCTGATTTTTTAAGAGAAAACCCATTGGTTGTTTAATCGGTTATCAGCCAGAACCTCGCACCAGCCTTGTTATAGTCCAAGTATTTATTTGGGTATTAACCTGGTTTTTTGGTACACAATTGTCCTGTTCTTTGAAAATTAACAGAGAACACTATGCATTTTTTTTGGGCATACCTAACTATTATAATAAATTACATCGTATGCATTTTTTGGGCAGCAAAGATACATTTGTGACAATAGAATAAGTTTCCTTTTAACAAAGGTGTGCCAACAACTTCCACCTGAAGCAACGAAGCTTTTGAACAAGAAAACAAGCAAGAAAATAGAAGAAATCAACAATGCAAAAACAAAGTCAGCTATGGCAATCATAATCCACAAAGCTATATAGATTTCTAATGTATCCTATGGCTAAGAAAAGAAGATCCAAAAATCTAGACTAAAACCCATCTTGGGCTAATGAAGAACAAGAAAAATGTGGGAAAAAAAAATGGGAAATCAAAATGGAACATTGCAAAGTTCCCAATTAACGCTGAGCCAACTCCTTGAAACTCTGCCTCAAGCTCATTTATTAAATTTGATTTTACCTTGCATGCACCTACAAGGTTAGACGGCTTAAAACATTCAGCCCTTGGATTGTCAGGCTAATCTTATTGACAAAAGTCATCTGGCAAAGGCGTTCAGTTTGCAACTGAGACCTTTGGAGTACAATGAGAATTCCAACATCCTCTTTGTTTATATTTGGCTCGCTAGAATCCCAAAGATTTGTCAAACCAACAAAACCACTTCTAGGAACCTATGCTCCTCTGTGTGCCACCAAAACAATGGACATTTGCATTTGTCCAAATCAACGTGGGTGTGACAAAATGAATCAAGCTCTCGTTCCACTAGGCCACAACTTTTGTATTAATTTTTATGGTCTGAAACAAATCCTCACACTCAAATTTTGAGCCTTACACCTAAACCTCTTCAACCACCATAAAAGGCATCCTTATTTTATAACATTGTGTTACAAAAGCAACAACAAACAAGCATCATATTCAACAACCAATGAAAATACAATTTCACACCCTAAGTAATTAGCCACCAATCACATCTTTTTGAACCTCTAGTCGAGCATCAAAGCTAACATATTGTGCCCCTTCTTCTTATCAAACCCATTCACAAAGTAAAGGAAAGGTTGAGAAGTTTCCAATGTTTGGCACTTCATGCAACCATGAATTCTACTAACTTTGCATCAAATACATTTGCCTCTGGATCAACGATGCTATCAAGGACAACCAAATTAGCAACATCATCATGAAACTCATGTGCCCTTGTTATGACAAATTGCAACACATCCATGAGTAGCCAATGTTCACAATTTTGATTCAAAACACAACCAGTCACAATTGGTGATAATACCTTCACCACCATGTCACAAAATGCCCAAGTTCTTGGAGATGGCACACAACTTTGTAATGCCAGTGTTTGTTAATTATAACACAATGCAATTGCACTCTAGTAAGTCAATGCATCTTTGAAGAACAAAACACGACTTGCAAACCTATAAATTACATTAGCAAACATAAAGTTCAAATTAAGTCAAATGAGCCACTGGAGACCTCAAATTAAAAGGAAATAGCCAACAAAGACTTCAAATTTAATCAAACCTTAATCACATAACTAAAACAAAATCAAATAAGTCATGATAGTGGTGAGATTCCATTAAATAGGCCATGATAGAACTCAAATTCAATCAAATTACTTGTGGCAAAGTTCAAATTAAAATACCTAAATCACCACAAACCTCAAATTGATTCAAATCTTAACCACAAAGTTGAAATTAAATCAAAAAAGTCATTACAAAGCCCTAATTAAATTAAATGACTCATGGCAAAGTTCAATTAGCTCAAAGAAACCATAGCAAAGCTCAAATTAAATCAAATGACTTGTGGTAGACCTCAATTCAATCAAAGTCATCATGGTAGAACTCAAATTAAATCAAATGATCTGTGACAAAGCTTAATTCAATCAAAGACACCATGGTAGAGGTCAAATGGAATCAAATGATTCATGGTAAACTTCAATTACTTCAAAGACATTATGCAAAGTTCAAATTAAATCAAATGACCTGTGGCAAACTTCAATTAACTTAAAAGAATTATGGCAAAGTTGAAATTAAATGAAATGACCCTAGCAAACCTCAATTAAATCAAAAAAATTGTGGCAAAGTTGAAATCAAATCAAATGACCATGGCAAAGTTTAATTACTTCAAAAAAATTGTAACGGATTTCAAATTAAATCAAATGAATCCTAGAAAAGTTCAATTAAATCAAAAAGACCATGGTAAACATCAAAGTAAATCAAATGACCCATGGCAAAGCTCAATTAGCTCGAAGACATTGCAACAAGCTTAAAATTAAATCAAATGATGTGGAAGAAGTTAATTAGTTCAGAAACACCATGACATAATTTAAATTAAATCAAATGACCTATGGAAGAATTTAATTAAATCAAAGAAATTATGGTAGTGCTCAAATTAAATCAAATGACCTATGGCAGACTTCAATTAGCTCAGAGACACCATGGCAAAGTTGAAATTATATCAAATAACCCATGGCAAACCTCAATTAACTCAAAAAAATTGTGGAAAAATTGAAATTAAATCAAATGACCCTTGACATCTCAATTAAACTTTAAAAATCATGGAAAACTTCAAATTTAATTAAATGACCCATGGAAGAGTTCAATCAAATTAAAAAAGCTTTAACAGAATTGAAATTAAATCAAATCACTAGTGGCAAACATTAATTAGCTCAAAGACATCGTGGCAAAGTTGAAATTATATCAAATGACTCATGGTAGACCTCCATTAGCTCAAAGAAACTATAATGGAGTTGAAATTAAATCAAATGACCCCTAGCAAACCTTAATTAAATCGAACAAATTGTGGCAAACCTCAAATCAAATGACTTGTGATAGAAGTCAAATTCAATAAAACATTCATGGTAGAGCTCAAATCAAATCAAATGACTCATGGCAAACCTCAATTAGCTCAAAAACACTATGCCAAACCTCAAATGAAATAAAATATTCCATGGCTAAAATCAAATTAAATCAAAAAAATCATGAAAACATTCAAATTGTATCAAATGACTTATGATAAAACTCAACAAACTATCACAATGTAGTCACCAAAAGGCGTGTCAAAGGTCAGAGGTGGACATCCAAAAGGTTGTGAAAGATGTTGAACTCCACTCTTAAGCACAAGGAGAAGCTTCCCTAGGATGTTATCAACAACATCACCAATGTAGTGGCTAATATGAAAGAGATTATGAAGAAGGCAACCTAAAAAAACATCACAAGGTTTAGGCATGTATTTAAATCAAATTGGCCATTGGACGAAACTAAAATTAACTCACAAGGCTCCATGGAACTTATAATGAGCCTAGGATAATTGAAACCCCTAAAGCAAAGAGCTAGAAATAAATCAAATGCACCACTGGACAAACCTAAAATCAATTCAAAAGGTTCCATGGAACTAATAATGAACCTAGGATAATTGGAACTCCTAAAATAAAGAGCTACAAATAAATCAAATGCGCCATTAGACAGACCTGAAATGAATTCAAATGATTCTATGGAATTTGCAATGAGCCCATGATAACTAAAACCCCTAAACTAGAAAGCATGTATTTAAATCAAATGAACCATGGCAAACCTTAAATCAACTAAAAAAATCCATGAAAATTGATATGAGCCCAGCAAACCTTGAAACCCTAAGCCATAAAGTTCAAATTAAATAAAGTGTGCCACCATAAACTTCAAATCAATTCAAAAGAGACCATGGAAAAATGAAATGATGGAAGGACAACTTGACAATTAAAACTAAAAAGTTCAAATTGAAAAAGAAAAGCATGGAGAAATTTTAAATACCTCCTTTTCACCAAGGTGTTCAATTTGCGAAGGCTAAGGCCAAAATCCACACACGCCTTCTCCCACTCCTACCTCCCCTTGCTAGATTTCTTTGTCCATGTGATACATTTATGTATGTCAATTTGGGCAAATTTGATTGATGCATACTATAACCCACAAACCACCTTGTCATCAGATGTGGCATATTAGCCTACCTTTAATAGCACATGCCCAAAACAATAGCCATCAAATGGTTCAGTTATGTTAAGATGACCACAAGACACCACAACTTTCAAAGCTTGAACACAAGTTTGCAAATTGGAGCCTTCGTCCTTGACATTGGCCACAATCTTGTGCATGAATGCAAACTTGTTAAGAATGTGTTTGAGCTTCATAGTCATAACAGCACTACTTGTATCATTGGCATCAAACAAGCCAACGATAATGCGTTTGGGTTCCCAATTGGTGGAAAGGAAATTAATAACCTCCACAAAAACATCATGTAGGCCCCTTTGGACATCCACATATTGAAAGTGTAAATGGTTGTCAAGCATTTTGCCAGTGCAAGTTACACATACTCCATCATGGTTGTGTTCACCAATGCAAGAAGAACCTCATCAATGAAAACCTTTTTCAATGGGAAGCTCACCTTCAAGCATAATGAAATAGTTAATCTTTGTAATCAAATACACTCCAAGTTGTCCTCAAAGGCAAAAAAACCCTTGATCACAAATAACATTACATCTTCCAAAAGCCTTCATTGTTGGTTCACAATCAAAATCACCTCGGCAAAAAGCATGTTATTCATTTCTAAACTTCTCAAGCAAAGTAACATGATCTTGTTCCATGTGTTTTGTCATGGCTAATATGCCATGAATTTTGTTGTAAAAAATAAGTCCTTTGCAGCACCTTGTGCACAAGGCCAAACTTTTGAGGCCCATTGTCTCATTGTGGCAAATAATGCAATGCATTAATTGACTTTGCTTCAAATCAACAATGCTACAAAGTGAGCATATGAATGTGAACCTAAGCCTATGAACATGAGCATGTGAGCTAAAATGGATTTTTGGAATATTTTGATAATGGGACAAAATATTCTTAAAATATCCCTATCCCATATAGGAATGATGTGGAAAATATTTTTCCACATGTACATGGATGAAAGTCACAAAATGGATGAAAATTTTGGATGAAAGTTGAACATCAATGAACTTTTTGGATGATAATTAGAAGTAGACAAATTATTTTGATGAAAAATTCAGTAGGTTGAAATGTATGGATGGAACTAATTCCAAAACAATTATGTCGGATGAAAACCATATCTACATGGATAAATTACCAAAAAGATGAAATATTGGGATGAACATGGAGCATGAATGAACTTTTGGATGATAAATGGAAGTAGAAAAAAAAATTTGGATGAAACTTTTTGCTAGTTGAGTGTATGGATGAAAGTAATTCCAAAATAATTATGATGAATGGAAATTACTAAACACATAATTTTCATGTCTAACTTCATCGCAGAAAAAGGTGTTAAAGGCAAAACATGAAGAAGCTACATTACAATGTAAAAGGATGAAATAATAACTTGTTTAAGTTAAGTTAAATCACACAGTAAGCCAAGGGTAGGAAGTCCACATAATGATGGAATGGGAAAATGTTTGAGAAATTAATGAATAGTCACTACACACATCATGCTGAAAAATATTTTCATTTCTACATCAAAATAAATTCCAAAAGAACAAAACCCATAATAGTCATATTTAACAACTATTTAATGACATTGCAACCTAATTTACCTCTAGGACTTTGGCATTATTTAATAATCTATGAACTCCATTCTAGCTCCATGATGGATAGTGGATGAATGGTTCTCTAATCCCAAAATACATGGCATATTGCAAAATGTAATACAAATGTCTCCATGGCACCCACAACCCATGCTTGCCAAGGGATGAAACCATCATGGGAAAAAAATCCACCCACTGCAAGCCGAGTAATCATTAATTGTTACCTCATATTGCTTATGGTTTTCTAGTGGTCTTGAAAGGAAAGAGTAAATCTATCCATATCTCGGAGGAGGAATGTTTGAAGGAGTTAATAGTGTGACTTCAAGAATTCATCCCACCTCTCATTTGTTTTCTTATACAATGGATAGCTTGAAAGTGCTAGGACGACGAATCTTCTTCCCATTTTTTGATTTTGGCCAAGCATCTAGATCCAATGGCTTATAGACAAGGGCAAAAGTACCATTGCCAAAGAGATTCCAAGGGGCACATCTAGGAAGTTGATTCATGGATGCAAATATGTCGTCCCCAACCTAATTAAAAAGGGGACATCTTGGTTTTTCCAAACATTATGAGAAATCGCATCCGCCAAAACCACACTGCTTTGCAACTAAAATTCAAAAAGAACTTGTATACAACTATTATGCAATTATCCCTTTAGAAATACGATGTATTAATAAATAAATTGTCACGTCAAAAAACCAATTAGTTGTATTATAGTTACAAGTGAGTTGAAAATGGGTCTTTTATATGGTAATTTATACACATCGTATATACATATGTAGTCAACCATGTTTGATTTTTTTAGGAGTTGCATTGTAGTTGCATGTGGCAACTACTTTAAAATTATTATAAATGTGTCACTAAAACAACAACTCTGTTGCAACTAATGTACAATGCAAACATACTTGTCATCATTTGGATCACTTTCATTTATGGCCATTTTTTGCCTATAGCTTCTACCAATGAATATTGATTCGCTATGTTCGTCCCTAACATATATTCTACTTGGCGTAATAAATGGGTCCTGTAGTTTCGGTTTGTCAGTTTGGTTGGCCACAAATTGTCCCTTAGAGCTTGTCACAAGTTGTTCACGAAATATGGGTCAAACATCTGTATCACTATGGCATACACTTAGTATTCTTACACATTATTTTTCGATGCATTCTAGTAGCCATTTACACAATTTCAAACCTACATTTGCAATGGAAAATTGATGTTTCCATCATGCCTTTTTCCTTATATACAATTGTTAAGAACGTTTGTGTTTGTTTTGTAATTATAAGTTTTTATCGTCCCTTCTAATGTGTGAGATGTTAACTTTATGGCGATTAATTATTGACATTCTATTATTTGATCAATGACTATTTATCTCAACAATACATAGTAGATGTTTCCTTGTTGATTGTTAATTTATTGCACAATGTTTTAGAATGTGCCACTTAGATCCATTGTTAGTCTTGAGATTTGACACCATTATTTAGATCACAAAATGATCTTGCTAGATCTTTTACACTAAATACATTGATTTTCTCCTTTATGTGAGAAGTGCCAATTGCATATTATTGCTTTAGTTTTGTTTTTCAATTATAGTACACATTTAGGGTTTTTTTTTTTCATTTTTTTTTTTCACAAATGTCCCCCTAGTTTTAGTAGAATTATTATTAACAAAATACATTTTTATCCATAATTGTAATTGAATCCATTTTATTTCAATCAAATTTCCATTGATTACATTTTATTTCTACATATAAACATTGGAGATATTGTTTGTATTACATAGTGTGGTTGAATAAACATTATTTTATTGTTAGGGGTTTGGGTGTTGTTTTTTCTAACTATCCCACACTTCTTTTAGTTTTGGTGGTGGTCCAATCATTCGTCAATTCGTATGCGGTTGGAGGACTTTGTTTCTTTCATGTTGTGAAACCTAGCCTTGCTTCCCTAGAGTTGCATAAAGTCTTCTTTTGGGTTTTCCAATTTTTGTTGCTAATAATCCACATAGGATGACCAAGTCTTTATTTGATAAATCTTTGAGAAGGCTAGTAAAATAATGTTTTGGGAATGGCTTTTTAAGGGTTGCATGTTGTTTCAAGAATTCCATCACATGTTTGAACATTGCCCAATGATAGTCTTTAGTATCCTATGTTATTGATTGGGGGTTCTACCTTGGCCTATTTGTGGCAATAAATGGACCTTGTTCTTTTGTCTTTTCGTTTGCCCTTTGCCAAATAGCACACTCATTTGTGTTATCACTTTGTCTTTTTGTAGGTTGTTCCATTTCTTGATTTTTAATAGTTCACGTAAAAGGTCGAATTTATTGTCGTTTTGAAGAACTTGCCATGGTCGTTCTATTTGCTCAAAAATTGTGTCCAAAATTGAATGCAACAATGCGTTTTTGATCATGCATTGAATTATTAACAATAGCTCACCAGTAATTAGTGATCTATTTGTCATTTTTAGAAGAAATTCAATTGAAATTTTAATATTGAGTAAGGTAATTAAGTATGTGAATTAATAATATTGGGTGGGAGGATACAAATATCTTGTTGAGGTAATGGGATTGCAATATTATTTTAGAGGTATAATCAATGCAAGTGGATAATGATGATGTTAAAAATGCAAACAGATAGTAGATAACGAAAAAATGTAATTAATTTGTTTTGGAAATGTAATGACAATGTAATCATTATATGAATCTTTTATAGGCTTTCAGTTGAGTTCTAAGGACTTATTAGGTACTATATATGCATCTTTTGGAGTTCTAGGGATTGAATGGGTATTATATATATGTCTTTTGGAATTCCAAGAATCAAAGATTTTTCAACAAAATGACTCCTATGTTCAACTTCAACCCTAATTCATATCAAAAGGTTTATTGAACCACAAATTATTACCAAGAATGGTATTTTGGTTTCTCCTTCAATTGTTTGCAAGTTTTTTTTTCTACTATCATAAACATTTCATGGTTTCAAAGTTGGGCCTATCATTCGACAATTCACATGCCGTTTTAACACTTTGTTCCTTAAATCTTGTGCCACCTAGTTTGCCTGCTTGGAATTGCATAAAGTCATCTATTAGGTTCCATAAATTTTGTTGATAGGAGGTCCCCAAGGGTTACTAAATCCTTTATTGACAAATCTTTTAATAAGCTTGTAAAAAAATGTTTTGGAATTGGCTTTTTCAAACTTGCCCATTCTTGGAAGAAATTCATGGCATGTGTAAACATTGCCTAGTGGTAGTCTTCCATATCCTCCTTTAGAATGTTTACAATTTGTTTGAATAATGTAAGACTTTTTTATCAATCTTTGCATTTGCCCATCGCCATGCTGCTCATTCACTTGTTTTTTCCATTCTAATCCCCATATTTTGATTTTTAGCAACTATTTGAGGGGGTCTAGTAGGGTGGGATCTTTTGGATATTCCAAAGGTGTTTTTATCATTTCACATATTCTATTTAGTATGTTTGAGATTAAAATATATTTAATCATAGTTTCCAAGGTGTTTGGTGTGACAATTGCTGTGAATTTTTTTTCACCATTGTAAAATAAGTGTTTAGAAATTACAAATGGGTTATAGCCATAGAAAAGTTAGAGCTAGGTAGTTATGGTGGACAGGAGGAAAAAATGTAGTTTTATTTTTCAAGTAGTAAGAATGCTCCAATACATAAGAGGTTTGAAAGATTGAATTCAAATAAAAAACAAGTTGAAATAGTATAGAGAATTTGTAGTCTCATATTGTCTCAAGACCAAACAGAAATAAACCTTTTAGAGATGAATAGGTGGTGTTTCAATTAACACATACCTCTTGGTTGTGAAGAGGTAGAGTTTGGATTGACACACAACTCTTGGTTATGCCTAGGTTTTGTTTATCCTTTTTTTTCATTTGTTTTTATTTTTCATCCATTTTATCTTTCAAGTAGCAAGAATACTCTTAGACATAAGATGTTTGAAAGACTGAATTCAAATAAAAATAGGTTGAAATGGTATAAAGAATGTGTGGTCTCGTATTGTTTCAATTCCCAATGGGAACATACTTCTTGGAGATGAATAGGTGGTGTTTCGGTTGACACATATTTCTTGGTTGTGAAGAGGTAGAGTTTGAATTGACACATAACTTTTAGTTGTGAACATAACTTGTTCATCCTTTTTTTTCATTTAATTTTTTCATCCATTTAATTTTTTCATTCATTTTTCATACATTTTTTCCATCCACTTTCATTTTTCATCTATTAAAATTTTTTAGCCTTGGACACGTGGCAAAATATTCCTCCACATCATGCAATATTATGTGCCATGTGTCAACAAAATATTCCAAAAAATTTCGATCTTGTTCACTTGCTCATTTGTTCACACTCACACTCATGCTCACACACTCACCAAATAACAATCCCCTGCTTCAGATTAACACTTTGATTATTGTTTATTGTGAAAAAGGACCAAGTTATCGAAATCCTTTGATGAGGTTTCCAAGAAGCTAGTTGCTTTTTCAAGGACCCCAAAAAACGCTTCTTGTAGTAAAAGGTCTTCAATGTTAGCACTAACTCAACATCAATGCCAAACTCAAAGAAGTTTTCTTGTTCTAGTCCATCCACACCACTATTGTTACTGTACCTTCTCACATGTGTGCCAACAACACAAAACATGTTAATATTTTGTGCATTAACACTAACAAAAATAAAAAGATTTCATGGTCTTCTACGATAGTAGTAGAAGGTAAAACAAGGTGGTAGAAGTAGTAAGCAAGAAAGGTGAGATGTGAAGTTGCATTTGGATGCAAATTCACGTTTATGTAGACCTACAAACAAAAACATTTGAATTTAATAAAAACATAAAACAAAAAATCAAAAGCCAAGAGGCAAAAACATAGACAAAATGCAAAACTCAAAGTCAAATGAAGAAGAAATCAGACATTTTTTGTTTTAGAAAAAAATACCCTCTTCCACATTGAATTCCAATGCATCTTCAATGCCCACCATGTTGATTCATGAGTAAAAGCAAAAGAAAACCAATGGTGCTCCTCACGTGCTCTTGCCAAGGTTACATTCAAGAAAGTGTGACAATGGTGAAAGCACAAGCACACGCATAACAAAATTGAAAAGAAAACCCTAACACAAAAAATCGTCTGATTTTTTAATTCCACACAAGCAAGTTCTCACCCAAACACAAAAATCCGCCCGATTTGTAAATTCCACACAGACCGGTTCTTAGTAAAAAAAACCTTGGCTCTATTTTAGTGCCAAGTCTAGGGCAGGGCTGAGTTTTTTGATTTTTGGCAAACCATAGTCTGGTTTTGGGGGCAAGTTTTTCAAAATCGGCAAATGCCTATTCGATTCTAAGGGCAAGGGTTCATCACGTTGAAATCGGATTATATATATAAAGTCTCATGTGGAGGATATTTTCTGTGTGAGGATGTTTTGGATGTCTACAATGCAATTGTAATTGAAAGCATGAGTTGATGTGTTTAAAATAACACATCAAGGACATTATTGTCCTTTGAAGTTTGATCAGGATGTCCTCGCTCTCAATAATCTTTTCACTCTCAAAAGACTTTGAAGATAATAATGTGAGATACAAGATGAGAATTACAAAAAAGCTATTGAATAAATCAACTCCAACTTATGCACTTGTCATTTTTGACAATTAGGCTATTTTGCAAGTTTTCAAGCAATTTAAAATTTCTTTGAAATTTTGCCATAGAATTTGAAATTCTTTTTCCATTTTGATTAGGCGATTTATTTGATGTAAATTATTGCCTGATATGTGGGTCAAGTAAGGCTGTACTTCTTTCAGGATGTGGCAAATGTGAAATGAGATTGAATGACAATATGGTTGTTTTTCATGTGTGTTTTTCACCATTACTATATGAAATTAGAATATGCAAGAAAGGTTATCACCACATCATTGCCTTGTCAACATTAGAAAATATAACCACTAATCACATTTGGTTGGCAATTTCAATTTTTCCCTCTACTCCAAAAAAGACGAAAATCATGAAATCAAATATTACACATATAGTTTCTTTAAATGATCATATTTGCACACTAATGTTGATGATAACATGTACACAACTATTCACTGAAACCAACTTTTCACTTTCAAATTCTTTTGAAACTACATATGTTTATAGTTAAAGAACAATTTGGAAAACTTGACCATTTGTGCAAATGTGATCAAATTTTGGATAGTTTTTGGAGAAATGTTTTGGTCACAAGATGTACAAGCCAAGATAATGCTTTTCAAATGAATTGTGAATTAAGTTTTCTTTGGACCTTTTTAAGGTGAGGAGAGAGTGTATTTGTAACAAATATCATATATTTCAATTATTTGTCCCACAAAAATCACATTTTGGTATTAACAAAAGTTTTGTTAGGATATTCAAAATGCAATTTTATCAATATATATGTTTTGAACCTAAGTAACTATGATTGAATAAGATGAAAAGTGTTGTGATGTTTTTAATTGTTTTGATTGTTGACACAACCAACTTGAAATCCACATCACTTCATGAATGTGTCCTGAAGAGAAGAAAAGCATATAAAAATGCACATAATCGAACTCAAGACACAAACGTGTGATGTCATTACCATAACACTTGACCACTATCCTTAACATCTTTCAATGTCAAAATACACAAGGAATGCTAATGTGATGTTGAATAGAAAACAAAGTCATATTGTTGAAGTCCTTCATGGGTTTTTAAATAGTGCATGTGATGCACTATTAAAAGGTAAAAACATCTAAAATTGTCACAATAGACATTTTGAGTAAATTAAACTTTATTTTTTTTATTATTCAATTTTCTCTTTAAGATGATTTAAAACTCAACCCAAGTTGAAACTAATTTTTTGAACATTTAATCAATTAGTTATGAATTTGTGAACAATTGTTGTTGGGGCTCTTTGAATTATGAGTAGACTCTTATACAAATCATGGGGGTAGCATCTCAAATCCTCAAATGGAGGACCTTTAGTATGGTCAAACAAGGACCCTAATATCCCCAAAAGAGGAATTTTAATATGGTTAAATGAGGATCTTAATGCACAAGTTGCATGCCTTCTCCATTATTTTTCTTTTCCGTGTGCATATTAAATTTATTTCTTCTCAATTGTATTTTAGCAACTTTGGGAAGATAAAAAAAACGAATTGAACCTTCACAAAATGAAATAAAATCCAGAGCCAACCTCATTGAAATACCCATTGTTGTTGCAAAAAAGGCCGTTTACTCCAATAACTAATTAAAATACCTTGGCAGCTTTGACACATGTGTTTGTCGAATAATTAATTAATTTTGAAATTCTCATTTATAGGATATTCCTGAAAATTCAATATTTTCTTTCACAAAATTTTGTTATTTCAGAAAATAATAAATTTCAACATTTCTGAAAATAAATATAATTAGTGTCGAAGATGCCAACATAGTAGTAGGGTACACTTTGAAAAAATATTGGTATGTAGAATACCTATGTAATTTTACAATTTGGCTTTGAAATCAAAGGTTTGGCAACAAGTGGTATTAGGAAAAGAAATTAACTATTGTGGAGTTGCAAAAGAAAATTGGAATTTCTGGTGTGCTAGAAAAGAAAGTATAAAAACTCAGGTCCCCAATTTGGTTGTAAAGAGGAAGAAAATTGAGGTGCCGAAAACTGGCACCTGGCACTTACACCTCATTATTGGTCGTCGTCGTCGTCTTCCTCGTCTTGTCAGAAAGTTCTTCGCATTCTCGCCAGAGCTCGTTCTTCTTCTTCGTTTTCTCGTTTCCCTTTCTCTTCATTCTTTCGCAATCTCCTCTTACTTCGTCCATCTTCCTCTCATGCTGCGGATCCAGCATCTTGTCGACGGTGAGTACCGCAAAGTGCCTGAAAAGATTTGGTTTCATTCTGTGTACATTTGACTCGGATTTGGTCGGAAAGGTCGGAGCAGGTTTTCTGGCGTGCAAGATCTTGTTCCTGTCTGTGTTTCGTTGTTTACATACCAGGGTTGTTTGGAGTCTCTCTCGGACGGTTTTGAGGCATGGCTGGAGATGGCAGCAGTGATCTGGTTTTGTGTTCGTTGAGATTTTGAAGGGAGCGGTGGATCTAAAAGCGTGTTGGAAGGAGCTAGAAAACTCAGGGAAGGCTGCTGCTGCTAAGCTACCTGCGCTTGTATCGAAAGGTCGGTTGTTAGTTCCGGTGCTTCTTGGGGGAAGAGTCTGGCCTCGTTCCTGTGGTTTCCAGCGTCGTCGACTGTTGCCGGATCCTCAAAGGTGTGTACGCATCAGCAAACCTTGAAACTGAGAAGGGGATAGAAGTTCTGAAGGAGATATAATAGAGCCTTAAATTTTCAGATCCCGCGGTGTTTTTGCTCTTGTGTCGTAAGTTCCGCCATTCGCCATTGGAAGTGGGATCTCTCTTTCTGTCGGCGTCTCTCTCTTCGGAGAAGCATACGATTTTCGTCGTGCGCAAGTTTCTTGGGGTTTGTGAGCGCAGGAGCGTCACTTGCATGATCTGAAGCTTCTTTTGTGAAAGTGAGGCCAACAGCCAAAAAGCTAGAGGAGCACCTAGGGTTTCGGGGTGCAGAGATTTGAGACAATTGTGAAAGTAGCACCTTAGCTCGGACAGGGAGGGACAGAAACGTAAAAAGATAGAGGCGGCAGAGACGGACGCAGACATGGCATTCGCTGTTGGACCACTACCACCTTCCTCTCGGAGGGATCGAACTTCAGAGTTCCATGCAATTGCCGATCGTTTGAGGAAAACACAAGCATCGCATGGATCTGGTGCCAATGGATCTGCTACCGTTAGCAATGGTCATCATCATCATGAATCCTCAAGGTTGCTGGGGCCTGAACCCTCCGGCTCTGCTCAATCGGAGTTCAACAGACGAGCCTCACGGATTGGTCTCAGTATACATCAAACTTCACAAAAGCTCTCAAAGCTGACAAAATGTACGTTCACCTGCAAATTTATATATATTCTTAGACTATGCTGACAGGAAGTTTTGATGCGGTTTTCTTCTTAATCAGCATTGGTAGTTGGAGATGCAATCTGCTGACAGTTCCTAAGCCATGGGATATATTAGCTCTATGATTCCTTTCAGTACTCTGAGCAAGCTTTTTTCCCGCAAGTGTAAAACATGACTGAAGGTGCCTAGCTGCCCTTTGAGGATACCTATTCATTATCAAGTGGGTTCTCCAATGTCATTGGGTAAACTGTTGCTCCACAAACAGTCTGCAAAGTTCCATCTGACACATTTTTTGTGGCAGACCAGTTGGTGACAATCAATTATACCTGGGATAATGCAATTAGGATTGCTGCATAAGAGATATAGATGAGAGGTATGAATGTGCAGCATAAGGTTGCATGGATCACATAGTCCTGGGCATTTTGACAAAAGCTAGAAGCAAGACTGGTTTCATGTGCTGTTTCTCTTAACAAATTTCATATAAGAGTCCCAACATTCAAGTTGAACAATCTGAAGTTGTTTGACTGCCATTATTGAACTCCACTAACCAGGTTGTGTTTGTGGTTATATTGCAGTGGCAAAGAGGACGTCTATGTTTGATGATCCAGCCGTAGAGATACAAGATCTTACTTCAGTCATCAAGCAGGATATAACTGCACTGAATGCAGCCATTTCAGACTTACAGGTTCTTTGTGATTCACGGAATGAAGCGGCAAATCGGACAAAACATAGTAGTGAGCATTCAACTACTATTGTTGATGACCTGAAGAGCCGACTCATGAGTACAACAAAGGATTTTAAGGATGTCTTGACAATGAGAACAGAGGTGAGCTTGCATCCAAAGGGGAAACTGTAATGATGGCAAAATGACAGTGCAGACCTGTTAATTACTATCTCTCAGTAAATGCATTTTGTGTCTCATGCAGTGCTTCTCTTTGACCTGCAGAACTTGAAAGTTCATGAGAATAGACGGCAGATATTCTCAGCAACGGCCTCTAAAGATCAGTCCAACCCATTTGCCCGACAGCGACCACTTGCAACTGCCAGCAGTGCCAGTACAAGTAATGCTTTAAGTGCCTCTCCTGCTCCATGGGCTAATGGAGCCACCTCTAACTCTCAGCTTTTCAGCTCAAGGTGATTCACACAAGTCTCTTGATTCTTGTGAGGCTGGAATGAGTTGTGATTGAGACTGAGTGCAGCTGAATTTTTCTTGCAACCATGCTTAAAGAAAGAAAAAATTCTTCACAGGTCTCTGGAAAATCAGAACATCTTTCCAGGGGACCATTTTAGAGGTCTTCAGAATGCCAGACTTCTCAAAACGTTTATAATTTCTTCATCCCTTCCCTTCCATCTATGCAATCATATCATATCATCTGTCTTTTGAGTTTTAGGGCATCAAAATGGACTATTGATATTGTTTCAATCTCTCTGAGAAATGCTATTTGATAGTCACTTTTTGTAATTGAGTGGTGGATTTATACACTTCAGGATCTTCCAGCAATCATCTCACAATTTAATGGGCTTTCTGAAAAGGGACAACAGCTTATTGGTGTCTTTCAGTCAGTTTTGCTTTGTTACAGAATTTGCCTCTCATTCTATCTCCCTTTGCAGGCGACGATCAACACAGGAGGGTGTTGAACCAAAAGCAGCACAAGGGCAAGCACAGATGCAGCAACAAATGGTGCCTGTACAGGATAGCTATATGCAGAACAGAGCAGAGGCACTTCAAAATGTGGAGTCCACAATTGTAGAACTGAGTAACATCTTCTCACAATTGGCCACCATGGTGGCCCAGCATGGTGAAATGGCAATAAGGTACCACTATTGTGACAAATCTGCAGCTGTCAATTTTGTTCCAGGGATCTAGCTGGTCGATTGATTGGTTTTTTCTTAGCATTGAAGGGTCTCCCCTATATAGATTTGTCATGGATTGATGACAATTTAAGTAGAGATTAGTCTTGGTAATCAACCCTAGTGGCTGAAAGTGTTTTGTTGGCTCAGTCTAGTGTTGGCTCTTTGAAGAGCCAAGGGTGACACTAGTTGATTCTGGCAGTGGGCATGCACCAGCTGAGGTTTGAAAGTGTGAGACAATTAGAGAAAGCATGTCCTATGGTTGTGCAAACATGTGTAGTATTTATTGCTGCTTCAGATGAATTGTACATGGTAGAAACTTAGCAGGAGTTTGAGGATCTTGAAATTTGCTGGCCTGTCTGGATGGTGTGCAGAATTGATGAGAACATGGATGACACATTGGCAAATGTGGAAGGAGCACAGGGACAACTTCTCAAGTACCTGAATAGCATCTCCTCCAATAGATGGCTCATCATCAAGATTTTCTTTGTCTTACTTGCATTTTTACTTATATTTGTTGTTTTTGTAGCTTAGTAATTGACCTGATTACTACTAACATGTGCTCAGGAGAGAATTCTAGCTGAGCCTGATTTTTCTAGTGCAGCTGAGCCCCAACCCACCACCACTCCCACCATTTATTGTTATGACAGTTCCTTGGAGTACACAGAAGAAAACTCACTGTACAAAAACAGTGCACTTCAATACAGTAAGCTGTGACTCAATTCCATTTCAGCATCTAGAGAACAAAGGATTGCTCATACCTGAAGGTCGATGTGCAATATCTTGCTGACAAGTGTTTGAACTGGATTTTAGCTGAGTATAAATGTTTGTAGTGCAAGTCTTCAAAGGATTTTTATAGACCTCTCAGTAGCTAGATATTGGAGATCCTCTCTTGTGGCCAACTTGATAAATGTGGCAAACACTGTTGGAATAATGGTGTGAAGTGGTTGTGGGTTTCTGGAATTCAGTACTGCAGTCTTATGGAAGCCATAATATCTGCTTACGTACAATTTTTTTGCAGCCAATAGCATTGATAGCTGACCTGCAGGCTGAAAAGATAGCAAGTTCTGCTTATGTAGATTCAATTATCTGCATGCTATGCCTTTAATTTTTATGGATGTCAGACATTTGCAATTTTCATTGTTGTTGAGCAGCCAGTTTACAAGAGATTGTATTTTACATTGTAAATTTTTTCCTCTGCTGCAATCTCTTCTTCATGTTCTCCATGTTGAATAGATCATGTTTTCCTATGTAGCATTTTTCCTCTGCAGCAAGCTCTGTTGAACTTCCAAAGTTTTGGAGGTGAGTGCATAGACTTCATAAACTGCGTTATAGGACTTCGTGATGTTGTACAAACTTTTTCACATACTTTGGCTGATATGGGCTGGTGTTGTTGTGTGTCTCACATGAACATGTGTGTTGCATTCCTATGAAGACATACTGAGAAAATCTAAATTGATTCAACCTTTGTATTTTTTTGTATGGAGATAAAGCAAGTGTGAGAATTGGCAGAAGCAAATAATTAGCTCTGCGAATGCCTCTTAGTGAGCGGATTTCAAATATGCAACTGGTTTTGGGCTCCTATTCGAACCCCTCTCCAAGCTTTTCTACCAGGTGGGGCAAGCAATCATCTACAGGCTTCACTTTTTGTGTAGTCCAAGTCTATTGTGATGTGAATCTACAACTGAGAACGTGATTGAAACGTAAGTTGACAATGAGAAAACTGGTTATACTTTGAAACAGGTATTGAAATAACTCATTAATGCTGCCTAATGGAATGGTGATTCGCCCTACCAGGCCTGCCTTGTTCCTAGCTGGAACGGGCTCTTTGGAACAGTCCTTGGAAGAACCTGTTACGGTGTAATGGAACAGTGGCTTGCCCTACCAGGCTCGCCTTGTTCCTAGGTGGAACGGACACTTTGGGATAGGCCTTAGAAGAACCCGTTACCATCTAATGGAATGGTGGCTTGCACTTGTTGGCTTGCCTCATTCTGAGGTGGAATGGGTGCATTCCATAGTCAAAGACTTGTCCATAAGTTTTTTTTTTAAAGGTTGAAAACTAGAATAACATGTGGAAGTAATAAAAAAATCTCAAATTAGAAAATAATATATTCATATAAAGGGTAGTTTTTGGGTTTTGTGAAAGAGGAGGGAGGGGAGCAGAAAGCCTCTGTACTATGTGCCAAGGGGATACTGCAGTTGGCCCGGGCAGGGCAGCAGGAAATTAGCCTCACTACCACCAGCCTGGTGGTAAAGCACAAAGTGGAAAGCGCGGGTGACCCGGGTGAATCACGGGTGGGAGCAACCCTAAAGAAGGGTTGTCTCTCTCGCTGTGCTTTCCTCCTTGTGTGCGAGAGAGCTTTGTTCGTGCATCGCCATCGCCGCCACCATGAACAAGGAAAAGCTCATGAAGATGGCCAGTGCCGTCCGCACTGGCGGCAAGGGTAGTGTTAGAAGGTATGTAGCCTCCAGATCTCTTCATTTTTTCTGCTTTTTTTTTGCCTCGCTTTCTGCTGCTGTGTTTTCCTTTGCAGGTTGTTGTTGTTCTCTTATGGTAGGCTAGTTTCCAAGGTTTAGACATTTTTGGTTCGTTGCAATATGTATGCTCGGTTTCGTAGTGACCTCGTCTCTCCGCCCTTTTCTGGTCCTGAGATTACTGAGCAATAATGTCTTTGTCGTACTTCTTTCGTAGCTTCGATTAATGAAGAGAATAAAATATTGCGAACGATTAAGGGTTCTGAGAGTCTATCACTTTGTTTCCCTCTGCATCAAGGGGCCTGTCTCCACGAGTAGCAGCAGCTGTTCGTACCTCTGTCCCAAATTTACGTTACCATTCTTGTAGTAGTCTTGGTGAAGACATTCTCTGGGGCGTGATTCTTTGAGGGAGAAAGTGTGTGGGGTTTTGAAATTGCTGCCTTGTAGCACAGAAAAAAGAAAGCCGTACACAAGACCACCACAACGGATGACAAGAGGTTGCAGAGCACTTTGAAGAGGCTGGGGGTCAATACCATTCCGGGCATTGAGGAAGTCAACATCTTCAAAGATGAAACTGTCATCCACTTTGTAAACCCTAAGGGTATTGTCCCCTTCACTCATGCCATTGCCATCTGGAAATGCCTTTTTTTTGGCACTCTGTGATGCATGCAGTGCAGAGTGCCGATGAGTTATTGATTGCTAGTAGCTTGAACTGATTTCTAGTGATGGCAAAATTGCATTGAAATTCAGGATTGTAAAATAGCAGCTTGTTCATAGGAATTTGTCTTTGTAGTGTAGGCTTTTGGCATAATGATGTGTGCAGTTTTCTCGCTTCAAAGTGTGCATGCAATAAATCCTGAAATATTCACCATTCATGCTGTTTATTTGTGCTTTATTGTTTGCAGTGCAAGCATCCATTGCTGCTAACACATGGGTTGTCAGTGGAGCTTCACAAACAAAGAGTAAGTCTGGCATAAATGATGGGAAAAAAATTGTGTTTTTGTTGCCTGCTTAGGCTTGGTATCTGGAATGTGTTTTGTATACTGTTTAGACTGGGATTCAGGGTTTATGGGTTTGGCTCCTGACTTGTTGCTTTGATCCAACAGAACTTCAGGACCTTTTGCCAGGGATCATCAATCAGCTTGGTATGTTTTAACTTTGAAATTTCACCAGCAATATTTCAGCAGCTTGAAAGTGAATGTATAGGAGGAAATTACTTTGCTTTAGCTCAATTCTAACCACCATAATAAACTTACAAGTGCACCTCTGTTCTTTTCTAGGTAATGAATGGCATGAACACCTTCCAATAGAGGATGCTAAGTTTTGAGATTGATTCATGGGAAATGACTTGCCAAGATGAATGTGATCTGCAGCTTCCTGCTTAGTTTTCACACTGCCTACACTGACACACAGGTCCAGACAATTTGGCGAATTTGAAAAAGTTAGCACAGCAGTTTCAGAGGCAAGAAAGTGCAGGTGCTGCAGATGAGGACGACGATGACGTTCCTGACCTAGTAGAGGGGGAGAGCTTTGAGGAAGCTTCAAAGCAGGAGGCTGTTGCCTAGCCACCATGCTCTTTTATCTTGCCTCGATGCTGTGTCTTGATTGGCATTGCATAAAACAGCATTGGCTTTGCTTAGTAGTCATGTTATGTTCAGAACAAGCTTAGTAGTCATGTTCAGACTGCTTGATCTGAAGATTAAGGGGACATCCATGTTGTTCCTTTCGTGCACCGTGTTGTTCGCATGCAATGAAGAGAGTACCTTGTTCCATAACGAATAGCAGTACTTGCATCAAATGACAATTTGTGCTCAGCAGTATTGCCTTGAAGACAATCTATATCTCTCACATCCCAGAAGTAATGTGTGTTCCAGTTGTGTCCAAGGTCCAAGTATCCAAACATCTTCAATTGATTATGAACATATGCAATTGCAGGAGATTGTTTTCCAGAATCTAGTCAGATGCTTCTTGAGGGAGCAAAAGTTACAGGTGACAAAAAGCATCCAATTGGTTCCATGGACACAAAGCTACTAAGAATAGGGATAGATTAGGGGAATGTTTTACACTAAAAGAAAGTTTCAAGAAATTTGTTCCCAAATGTAGGTTGACAAAAGCTATTAGTTGTCATACTTTTCAAATCTCCTCTCCCCTAGAACATTCAAGCACCAGAGAACTCTAGAGTCAATGGAGTATTCATGGATAACAACATAGCAGGAGGTTCCCAATTGTGGATTGCCATTTGGACTGGCATGGAACTGCATCAAGAAGCACTTGCCATACAAGATATCCTCCATAAAAGACAAAATCCTACCCACACCAATTTTCAAGAACTGTCTTGACAATCAAGATGTGTCAGTTCCACCAAAATGAATGCAAGCCAAATGAATGCAGTCATGATCTTATTGGTGCCACTCTCAAAGTATCAGAGCATCCCCTTGATCATGAAGGGCAGGAATTAGCTGGCATTGCTCTTCAGGAACTTAATCATCTCCAAGTGCCAGTGTCGAGGACAACATACTAATCTGCCCAATAAATCATGCAAACATGATACAAAAATATGCATCCTGAGTTTCTATCACAATCCCAGAAGCAATGCAAAGGCTCAGTCATGAACTCACTTACCAGACAGCTGATCAACAAAGTCTAGAAGATCCTCTGCAAGCTGCAACAAGCTTGTGAGAGTAAGCTTATTTCATTAAGCTCTAAGCTTATGGAATAGAGAGGCCTACATAGTTGGGGCTGCTGGATCCTGAAAGTACCCTTTACGCATATTTCTAGTGACTACCTGGATGCAGTAATTGGATACAATTTGTGATAACAAAATAGTGCACAGAGAAGCCAAATATAGGTGAAAAGGAGGAATGAGTTAAATTTCTCCTCCATATCCACCAGAGCCAAAATAGTCCCTTCGGGTTCCAGCAATAGCCTGGCTCTTCTGGTGCTCCAGCTTAGGACATTCACTAATTCGATGACCTAGACCACCACAATAGGCACACCCCTTGACCCCACTGGCCTTTGCAAGCTCCTCAGCCTCCTCCATGGGGTCATCTAAAGTTGCCAAGACAGGAGGAATCCTTTGTTTGGCTTCCTTCAACAAATGCTTCAGATCTAAGAGGATAGTTTCACTCTGGTTTTTGTTGATAAAAGATGTTGCAATCCCTGTTTTCCCACACCTACCTGTTCGCCCAATCCTATGTACATAATTCTCTATCTCTGCAGGCATGTCATAGTTGATCACATGTTGAATATCTGGAAAATCCAATCCTTTTGAAGCCACATCAGTGGCCACAAGAACATCTTTCTTGCCTGCTTTGAAAGACGCAATTGCAAACTCTCTCTCTTCTTGGTCCTTTCCCCCATGAATCGCCACTGCCTCCACACCCTTCAGCAACAGGTACTCATGAATGTCATCAACATCTGCTTTGTTCTCACAGAAAATTAGGACAGGAGGTGGAGTCTTCTGAAGACACTCCAACAAGTAGACAATCTTTGCTTCCTGCTTCACATACTCCACCTCTTGAATAACGTCCAAATTAGCTGCACCAGCCCTTCCTACATTTACAATCACCGGTTTCACAAGTGCACTCTTTGCAAAGTTCTGAATCTTTTTGGGCATGGTGGCAGAGAAGAGCAATGTCTGTCTTTGAGCTTTAAAATGATCAAAAACCTCTCGAATGTCTTCTTCAAATCCAAGATCAACAAGCCGATCAGCCTCATCCAAAGTGAGGTACTTGCAATTATCAAGATTCATCTTCTTCTTGGCAAGCATATCTTTCAAGCGCCCAGGTGTGGCAACCACAATGTGGACACCTCTCTTCACAACCTCAAGTTGTGACCTCATGTCAATGCCTCCAATACATAACATCGCCCGAAGCTCAGGAAAGCCTTTTTCCTTCAGAACGGCAGTAAACTCCTCCACCACATCAAATGTCTGCCTAGCAAGTTCTCGGGAAGGACACACCACAAGTCCCAATGGTCCTTCCCCACCAATTAAACTCATCCTTGTTTCTTCTTGCAAAGCAAGCATAATCAAAGGAAGAACAAAAACAAGGGTTTTTCCTGAACCAGTGAAGGCAATGCCTATCATGTCTCTGCCAGAGAGGATGACTGGAAGGCCCTGGACTTGAATTGGAGTTGGACGGGTAATTCCCTTGGATTTGAGCTTCTTAAGAATCGGGTCTGGAAATCTCATGTCCTTGAAATTCTTTATTGGAGGTGGGATGTCTTCACCTTCAACAAGAATATGCCACTGCTTTCTAATATCATCACATTCTTTGTCACTGAGGGATCTGATAGATAGTGGCGGTTTCCATCCCGTTTGCATCGGCTCTGTGTACAAGATTCCTTTGGCGAGTTCCCTGACAGACATCAGCTGCTTCTTCTCCGAAAGCCGCTCGATCATCTCCTTCTCTTGGATGACTAGAGCTTCCGTGACACTAATCTCCGGCTGGTCTTTCTTGATTTGTGATGACTTGACCAGCAGACTTGGCTTTGCTTCCGAGGCTTTGAGTGCATCCATGTCATCAGCAGTGCTAGCAAACATACCTTTTCCTTTTCGCTGGAGTAGTTTCTGAGCTTCCAACAACCGCCTCTTCCTGACAGGAATATACTCTTGGAGATCTTCCTCGCCATCAAGTTCTTCTCCAACTCTTCCACCTCGCTTACCACCGACTTCACCGCCATCCACAGCAGACTTGAAAGAGCCTGATCCTTCCAAGCCACTAAGATGACGTCCCTCACCATTCTGCTTAACATTTCCATTCGCATCTCCATCCTTGTTAACCCCTTCTCCCCCTTCAACCCCTTCTAGCACTGCCATTCTATCAACGCAGGCTCAACGAGCTGTAGTACGCAAAACCAAATAACCATAAACCTAAATCAGACAAGAGAAGAAGGGAAAATAAAATCAGACAAGAAGAAAAACCTCTTCAACAGTGCAAAAAGGATTTTGGAAGGAAGAAGAGAGATGGAAGCAAGCATGCAAGCAACTCAGAAAACCCTAATCCTCTCCGAGAAACACACAAAACAGCACAAAATACAAAGCTGCAGAAGAGAAGAAGATGAGCTTCACGCAGAAGAGAGTGACGATGAAATGCTGCTCCGGATGAACAAAGACACAGTACAGAGTTGCGATGAAATGTTGGAATGGATGGACGAAGTATGTATACCATAGTACCTTGGCAGCTTCAATACTAATTATATTACTTGGGCTCCAAGCTACTGCGCATTACTAGTGTTGATCAAGTGATGAAAAAAATGAATTGATTTTGTGGAAACTTTTCAGTTCCATTCAAATGAAAATATTGGATGACATTGTATGCAACTGGAATTTCAGGTTTACTTATAATTATATTTATATTTTTTGAATTCAATTCAATTTAATTCAGATTTGTAAATTTAATTCTAGATTTTATTCAAATACATTGAATGGAATTCAAATTTCAGTGGCTTCAAATTCAACTAAATTTAACTCAAATTCAATTTTTAAGAAATGGGATTCAAATTGGTGCAAAAGATATTGAGAATCTGCTCATGATTATGGTATTGAAAAAAGGAAAAGCTCTGAAAAGACAGAGATTTGAAAATTAGATACTTATTCAAGGAACCTAAAATTGTCCCACTTAAACAGGTTTCAATGACTCATTGTCATTGGAATTTTCAAAAATGTTAAAATTGTCAGAAATTATTGTTCACAAAGAAAAATAAATTGTGAAATAAAATATTGAAATTTGAAAAAAATTCTATTTGTTGAAGTGAAAATTTCAAAATTAATGAATTATTCTACAAACATATGTCAAAGTTGCAAAGGTACTAGAGTAATTACCCAGGGATTCAAAAAGCTAAGAAAAGTTGGATGGTAGAAATGATTCTAATTGGCGGGTATTGCCTCCAATAAGACTTGTTGATTCTAATATGGGAAAAGTCTTTGTCCACCAGAGAAGGATTGTTCTAAAGGGGACTTGCGGGGTTGGATATTCATGGCTGATTTTTCTTGGGACTAATAGACAGTTCAAGTTCTTTGATTGGAAACCAGCACATATAATCAACTAGTTTTCTCTCAAACAAATCGGCTCAAAAAATTACTGTGCAAACATTATCAAAACCCCATACCCAACAAATTTTTTTAATTTGAAAAAAAGGGAAAGAGTTAAACCTGGTCATTTGTTTAAAATTGAAGAAGTCAAGTGCCTAGAATAGGCGATTATTTGAAAATTCAAAGAACCAGCCAAGATTGGCTTAATTAAAACTCCTGTGAGCACATTGCAAAGCTAAAAGAAACCTACACAACAAACTTTGGGAGACACCAATCTCTCATCACAAGGGTGGGAGGGGCTTAATTAGGTGTGACACATCCCACAAAGTTTGAGGGACACCAATCTCCAATCACAAGGGTGAGAGGGGCTTAAGGAGGAATCGTCTACTTGTGTGGCATGTCAAATTTGGCAAAGTATGAAGACACCATTCTCTCATCAATCATAGGAGGGGCTTAAGAAGGTGTCATGTACTCGTGTGGCATGTCAAAATTTGACATCAGAACTCCCGTGCAAGAATATTGGGGGAGGGGGGGGGTCGGGTTTGAACCACCTTGGTCAGGGGCTGCCATGGTTAGGGGTTAAGGGTTCTACCAAGGCCTGTTCCAAAACCTAACCATTGTTCTTTACTATTGATTCACATCACTAATAACTATAGTATTTAGCCTTTATCACCATTCTTTCACATACAACTAGAATTAGAAGAACCAAAAAATTGAACCAACGGATGGCCACCTATCCCCTTAGGAGAAGGTCTAGAATAAAAGACATAAAACCCCTTACATACTTCGAACTTTGGCAGTTTACAAATTAATAAGATAAGGTAGACAAGATATAGGTTAAAGAAGGCTAAGCATTAACCAACTTGAGTAGCATTGGGATAGCTCAGAGCTTTTGCATTGGCTCTGCTAGCATTTGGAATGAAACCCACTTAAGGACATTAGCACAAACTCATGGTTGACGCCCACCAAAAGCATGTGCAACTTGGTGGTGGCTAGAGGGGTTCAATATGACTCGTTGCCCACTATTTGGTGGCGATCGAAGCGTCTGGCCTTGAAGAAAAGGGGAGAGCTGAGGTGAAGGCTGACATTTTTATCTTTTAGATCCCTCAAAATATTGCTGCCTTGTGTGGAAGAATACCCTTTTCTAGCACATGATTCAAATTCTTACAAATTCATGGCGCCCACCAAAAGCATGTGCACCCCTGGTGGCTAGAGGGGTTGAATAGTAGGTAGGGTGTTCTTTGTAAGGGGTAGTAGCCCAAGCCAAAAATGGTGTCCAACTCTTTTGGGAAGAGAAATTTCATGCAGCCATTGGTAATGCCCAAGCATGCACTCAAGGTGCCTTGCTTTTTCCCTTTTAAGTTTTTTGGGGGGGGTGGGGTCCCCTGGTTCCCAATGTGTTCCCAACATGTTCCTTTCAAGTTCCCTTGGATTCTCATCAGGTTCTTAGTATGTTCCCCAAGTTCCCAATGTGTTCCCCAACATGTTCTCCATAGCACCTCACTGTTATCCCATATGCTTTGGCAAATGTGGTCCTCCTTTCACCTATATAGGTGGGCCAGAGGGGAGGAACTCTATACTTCAAAATAGAACCTTCTATTTTGGGGAGCCTCCATAGTTTCAGCTTTTTTGAACAAAAGGCTAATCAAATTGGCTCGTTGCTAAAAAAAAAAGTTGAACTTGGGCGGCACCTCATCTAATTTATAGGAGAGGTGAATATGAGTCACAATAGGGAATAGGAGGGGTGGGAGGTGAAGGTTGGCATTATTATCTTTTAGATCCTTGAAAATTTTGCAGCTGAAGATGGGAACAGAATCCTTTTCTAGCACATGATTTAATAAGGACTTCGAATTCTTGGTGCCCAAGATTTGCTCGTGTATGTCAGTCAGGGTCCCAAATTCCAATAGTGGGGATGTTGTTCCTTTTGAGTGAGTTTCTTTTTTGTTTATGCAAACAGAACTTTGACACTATGGTGGGAAGACATCCCCCAGGATGTTCTGCACAGCGTTTGTGTTTCCTTGGCCAAGTAGTCTGTTGCCCTTGGTGTTGAGTGGTGGCAATGCTCTCCTTCCTCGGACACCACCAGTTATTATGGTCTACCATGTGGATAGACACACTGGTTGAACCCATCAAAATGTGAGGTTCCCAGTGGAATGCTCTAAACCTTAGATAAGAATGTACACTCTAAAAGATGACAGAGTTAAAATGCTAGATGGTTACAAAATCAAGCCTTGATCAAATCCGCTAGCTACTAGTTTCTGACAATTGTTTTAGAAACATAATAAAGGTGTGAAATATTATACAAGAGGTCCATCATCCATTCCATGAGATTTATATTAATCATACTTAGTTTTAAACATAATTGGATTTCATATTATCTCATTTATTTTATACATTAAAATTTATTGTTACTTAACATAAGAATAAAATTATAGTTAGACAAACTTTTGAAAGGAAACAATTGAATGAAATGCAGAATGGAAGAGGTCTTTGAAGTACGTGGAATATCAAATCATTTGCCTCCCCATAGTACATACCTTCTTCTAATGCTTTTTAAATTCAAAATACTTATTAGTTTCTAAAGCTCGCTCTAACCTACTTTATATAGGTGTGCACATGAAGATCAAGCATTTTTGTCCATAACGTCCAAGATATTCTAGCATTAAGGTGTCATAAGCTGAGTTTTGTTGGGCCTAAAGTCAAGACCTAACAAAACAAGCATTGCTTTCAATATAAATTTCTAAATGCAGGTTATGGCATACATGTACTTGGATTTTTACATCTTCTTCAAACTCTAAATCTATTGTAAATGGTTGTTTTTTTTGTTTTTTATTTTGGAAGCACAACAGCAGACCCAGCCCTAAATCAAGCTGAGTGGCAGAGAAAAATGGTAGTTTTGGAACTTCGCACTTACTATCACTGTTACAAATGCATCTGTCATTTGACAAATTTTTCAAAGTGCCTCTCCAAGGCAATTCACCCAAGGCCTTCTATCCACGTTAAGTTGTTGGGTAGCTTCATGTGTATCTTTGAAAAGTAAAGAAATGTCCTTAGTCCCCTAGGCTAAAACTGGAGGAGGGTTTCAATGACACCTATTTATCATATATCATGTTCCAATTGTGTATTAGATTGAGAAGCTAATTTAGTGCAATATTTAATTATCCTTTACCATAGTGAGTGAGTTTTCCTTTGAAGACTCTTTTGGATTAGTAAGTGTTTTTGTCTATTTGCATTTAACTTGAACACATGAAACAAGGGAAACTGATAAAAACTTGAAACCAAGGATATCAATTCAACACCTTCCAAACTATTGTTGGTTTCCGCACACTGCATCATGTACCTGAAAACATATCCAATGCTTACATATGAGAACCAATATAAGGCCCACTTTACACTATGAGTCAGGACTGGAAAAACTTGAGGCCAACTTTGAAAAATTTTGGCCTGTTGTTTGGCCCCAAGTTATTAATAAATGCTGAAGCATTGGCCCAAAGGGTTGCAAATTGGCTTCCCAAATTCATTGGTATCCCTTTTTTTAGGCTTGGGGCCAATACAAAGTCATAAATTTTCAGCATTTATCGACATACCCCATGGCAAAAATTCACCTCAATGATATAGACTTGAGTATACTTCAAAAAATTGGGCTGTAGATTGCATTTGTGTAATTCCTCTAATTAGCCAAGTACTTCAGGTTTTCCAAATAAATGTACATATGTGGGATTGCATTTCTATCTTCAATAACAAAAACTAATCTCAACAACACACGTAGCATCATTATCTTATCTGCTGAATATTACCTTCTTTCTCATGTTTTTGGTAAAGAAATAAACTTAAGGTGCGTCTCTGTGAAATCTACTGACTCGCTAGTTTAATCTCACTTATTATTATCAAATGATGGGAGAACATTAAAGAGGAGTTCACCTCACAACATGCCAAATGATAGCCCCATTTGAACTTCTATCAATATTCAACACATCCAAGGTGCAATGTTAATTCTTCCTGTACCTCACCCATAAACTTGAAAAATAAACTGAATAAAGTGATATACCATTTACATCTTACCACCTGGACCAATCCATCCCATTGAGAACAACAATTCCCATCTATGAGCACCCTTGTAACAAGGGCATATGTATCAACCCAAAGCAATTTTGCTCCATTTGACTGGAATACTTTATCCAAAATATACTGAAAAGGCCATTTGACTGCTGCCACTGGGTAGCTAAATGCACTTTCTTGGCATTATTGTGCATTTCACGCTGAGATTTAATAAAATTTCCTCACTTTGTGGATACCACTGAAAGAGGGGCTAAGGGGTGAAAGGAGGCCCCAAGACAGGGTGACTTTACTGATAACTCTATTGTCAAATTGGTAGGTCGCCCCAATATTATGGTGGTGAAAGGAGAACACCCCCAAAAATGAAAAAAAGGAGGAGCACACACCAGGAAAAGTAGGGATAGAAAACCAGATTAGAATAGTGGGCCAGTAGACCTACCATTATCATGCAAACTCTCAACATTGGGTGGCCGGCTGCCATTGAAATAGTGGGTTCGTAACTTGGTGGCCTATGATGGCAACACAACGTAAGGTTTCTACAAGTGCAAGCCCTTGGTTTTAGCATATCAATCCTCCAAGGCATTGCTTGGAGTAGGAGGTTTACTTTGATCAGTCCCACATGTGGGCTAAAGTCGTTTGTGGTGTGCAGTTTTGACAAAATTGTTGTATAGTAATACAAAAAAGCTCAAAATGTGCCGTGGAGCCCCCTCAAATCCCATTACTGTCAAAAATAAAAACTTTATGATTGAAGGAAAAGACATTTTAGAGTTAAGTTTAAAGGTTAAAGGATCAAGGGACTAGTAAACGCATGAAAAATGCCAAGCCCACCTCAAAATGGGCTTGTTGTCAGGTTCATCTCTTTTGAGGTAGGCCTATTTAGCAAGTCCGTTAGATCATAAGCTCAAAAAAAATTATGGTTAGTCAGATTTTGATGGTTCAAACTCAGATTTCTTTTATAATTTTCTTTAGAGGTGGGTTGGGTCAAAAAGGCTATGATTGGTTGGACTTCTTTTACATAATTTTTCTAAGTTTTTTTAATAATTTTTTTTTGAAGGTGGGTGCAAAGATCATTACTCCATGAAAAAGTTGTGAATAGTCAGAAATTTTAACATAATTATTTCTCAATTTGTTAGTATAGTATTTGAAATAAAAGGTGGGCACAAAATTCATTAGCTCATGGGTCAAAAAAACTATGTTTGGTCGGATTTTTTTTTAAACATTTTTTTTTTCTGTTTTATGATCCATAGTGATCTTACTTTCTGAAATGAAGATAATTTTTACAAAGTGAAGAAAGTGGAGAAAAGATAAATGAAACTTTATCCTTCTCGTACCCTCCGGGTATCACGGCATTTTTTTTCAAAAATAAAGAAATTAATGCAGACATTTCAAAAACGAAAATGCCTGACTCCAAAACGGAAAACTCCCTTCCAGAAAGTGCCCCAAGGGCCAAACTGGAAGGAGTTATTTCGCTTGGTAGTGGGCCCTCCCAATATACACTGGTAAATTCCTACCAAGTTTTTGCTTAAGTAGTTTCACCATGTTAGAATACAAAAAACCAAATATTATTTTTCTTAAACACAAAAAATGAAATGCACATCCTTCCCAAGTTGTTAAATGTAATCCTTTTATCATCTGCCAATCAGTGGTATTATTATTATTATTATTATTTGGTTGCCCAATTTTTTCATGTGACTAAAGGGGCAATCATTCATTAGAAGATTTAGCCAAATTTGGGTATCAACAAGATATGAAAGTAAAAGCAAATTAAGCATCTTATATAATTTTGGCTATCTAGTGGAACTTAATATAGAGATCCGAGGATGGCTATCCATGTTTTTTCAAAATCCAACGATCCAAACCCCCCAAAATCATCTTTTTTTTCACATTTAAAAAAAATTAAGTTTGACAACTTGCAAAATTTTGCTGAATCCCAATATTTACATCTAAAATTGCAACATAAATATGACTGACTTTTTAAAGTCCTTATGGAGAAGATCATGAGCAGCATTTTATTTTTTGGCAAAAGTTTGAATCTTGGTGACCCCAACAAAAAAACCCAGTGTGACTCATATAAACCCTTATTTTCCAATCAACTGGACCAAAGTCTGCACATTATAAGGGTGAAAAAATTTAAAATCGCCAGATTTAGACAAAGGGGTCTAGCATTTCGCCAAAATATAACAGGATTCTTAAACTTTTCTACTCCTGTCTCTGACTTGTAGTCAAATTTGGCTAAGTCCTCTTGTGGATGGTCTCTAGACCACATATCTCATTTTTTTTTTTTTTTTTTTCAATTTTGTGATGTTGCCCAAGTGATGGTCATCCATTAGAATATTTACCCAAATTTGGTGAAAATATGAAACATGTTCCGGACCACCCTTTCATGTTGTAGGCTCTTGTGGTGAATTTTGGCAATTTTTAAAAAATTGCCCACACTATCTTTTAGAACAGAATATTTCTTTTTCCAAAATCTTTTTTTGGAAAATGGCAAAAAAAAAAACCAGAAAAAAATTCTTTTCACCACTTACCTTACCATTTTTATTTTTAAAAAATTGATTATGACAAAGCTGAATGTTAATAAAAAGATGGAAAGAGAGATTATGAATTGATAGTTTAGGCATGCCATTTCTTCACTCATTTTATTTAAATTTACTTGTTAAGTTTGCAATTTAATTGGAGGTTTTACAACAATACTAAAAATTGGATCTTATTAATTTGAGAATCGAGATCTCTTAAAATTGGAAAAAATCAAATAAATACACCGCAAATCATTGCACGTGTTATTATCGATTGTTCTGGTGTCTCCTTGAGGTAGGTACTCTTTGTAAGTGTTTTCGTAGATGGGGTAAGTGGTCCTCAGCTCGTAGGTCGGCTTTGGGTTTCCCCAGTTCCACTTGTGATACCGATCAAGGGAAAGGGGTAGAAACGCCAGTTCCTCGTAGCCTCGCGTCGTTGCGGCGGCTGCTTCGCGTGCTGCGCCGTCTCGGGCCGTTGCGTCGTCGATTGCAGCAGCCGCACAGATGTTTTGTCACGATGATTTCATATCCCGGCAAGCTCTAATTCTTGATCGATTGAAATCGCCTTCAAATTTGAGCTCGAAATCATACTTGGAGCTATCTAATTCCATGATCAGAATCGTTCGAAATCACAGTTTGTACCATCTTCCTTGTGGTTCCATCTTCTCTCCTGAACTTCTTCTTCTCCTTCTCCTTCTCCATGTGCCTCAGTGCCTCCAGCTTGTGATCTCGAGCACTTATTCATCTCGGATCGATTCATTTATGGCTGAAGAATTCTCACCGACCGTTGCGGAAAATTTTGTCCAAAACGTAAGTTCTTTGCTGCATGCAAATCAAGCGAGCAGAATTGTCGTCGATGGTGTGTTGATTGTAGGAGCTGGGCCTTCGGGTCTAGCGACTGCGGCATGCTTGGCAACCAGGAATGTACCTTACACGATCATAGAGCGCAGCGATCGAGTGGGGTCTCTTTGGAGAACCAGGACTTATGATCGCTTGCATCTGTTTCTTCCCAAGCAATTCTGTCAGCTGCCCATGTTGCCAATGCCTGAATCCTACCCATTTTACCCTTGTCGTGACCAATTCGTCTCATACCTTGATGAATATGCCGATCGGTTCCAGATCAAGCCTGTGTTCAACACTGCTGTGATCACAGCTGAGTTCGTGGATGGGATTGGTATGTGGGCTGTGTCCTGCAGGCTGGTTTCACAAGAAGATTCGCGACAACAAGATAGTATGTCAGCTCCTGATGCATGCAACAATCATGATCTTCTTGCAGATCATGTCGACGTTCTGTACTTGGCAGAAAGGCTTGTGATAGCAACAGGGGAGAATGCAGAATCATTCGTGCCCAAGTTGCCAGGACGGGAAATGTACGATGGGAAGATCATTCATGCCAGCCAGTATCGCGATGGAAAAGATTACACCAACAAGAAAGTCCTGGTTGTGGGTTGTGGAAACACTGGGATGGAGATTGCACTCGATCTGAATGACTTCAATGCCAAGACATCTCTTTGCATCCGGAATGAGGTACCTACTCTGCGACTAGATGAACATGCTCTTGAAATTGGAGACAAATACAAAGGAGTTCAAATCAGTTTGGTAGGCCAAAAGAACCATCATCACCTTGTAGCATGATCTTACCAAAGGTACAGTTGCTTTAAATCCAAATCCTAACTCTTGATGTGTCTCCTGGCTGCGCAGTTCCATGTGATTCCAAGGGACTTGCTACCAGGCCTGGACATATCAGTCTTTGAAATGTATGTGTGGCTCAATAGATTCCTCCCTCTTTGGCTCATTGACAAGTGGTTGCTTTTCCTTTCCTGGATGACACTTGGCAACACAGAGAAGTATGGAATGAGGAGGCCACAGCACGGTGGACCTTTGGAAGTCCAGCTAAAGTACGGGAAGTCGATTGTTCTGGATCCTGGAACAGTCACCAAAATCAAGAGTGGACACATCAAGGTACTCCTCTTGCATCCAGCTTCCAAAACCCCATGAGCTTGCGTACATGATCAATTGCTGCATATAGCAGATTCTCCTACTATTGTTTCACCAGCACAACACAATTCTTCAATTGTTGAATGTCCTGACCTTTGGCTGCGGTATATACTGCAGGTTGTTCCTGGGATTGAGGAATTCACTCAAACTGGAGTTCAGTTCACCAACGGGACACATGAGGTCTTCGATGCTGTCATAATGGCCACAGGATACAGGAGCATTACTCCCTCACACATCAAGGTCACACTAAGATTTTGCCAATTTGCAATGCTGCACTTTTACATACTGTTGTACACAGCTGGGACACCTAGATTAGAGCTCTGGCCATTAGTAGTGGTGATGATGACCACCTGCAGCACAAGGATGCAGCATGAAGCATATGTTGATGTAATGCATGCTCAGGTACACAACTTATATCATCTCGTTTCCATGCTTTGGGTGTTGTCATTGTATCCTGCAGGGCTCCAACATGTTCAAGGAGAATGGGTTTCCCAGGTCTCCATTTCCAAATGCATGGAAGGGAGAGAAAGGGCTGTATGCTGTTGGGTTCTCAAAAAAAGGGTTGCCAGGCTGTGTCCATGATGCAGAGAAAGTGGCAGACCACATTGCCTATGACTACACCACCAAATAAATCAATAGTCCTCCATAAAATCCAGAATTCCAGCTTCATATTTGTGCAGAGTTACAATGTTCAGACTACTGCAACAAAGATGCAGAGCTTCACAAGCTTCATGATTTCTCACAAGCTCCAGAATGCAGTGACTTGCAAGTCTTGCATTCTCAGACACTTTTCAAGATGTAAGACAAAGCCTATGGCCTATGAGCAGAAAACAATGTCAGCTGAATTTCCAAAGACATTACACCATCCTTGAGCAATATGGAACAATTATCACCAAGGCACCTGCAGGGTTGGCATGCGTCCAGTCTCCAGGATACCTAGACCTAGGAAATTGCTGCCTAATGAAACATTCTTCTGAATGGGAGGCATCATTGCTGAATGATTTGATGAGCAGAGAGCAGCAATTTCTTTGCTTGAAACATTCAGATTGAACAGGTAGGCATGCAACTCTGCCACTTCCCCAGAGTCATCACGATGCCTGATTAGTGCCAGGTTTGGCCTGCTCACATGGTCAAAGATTTTAGTGTGAGGGAAGACAGCTCTGCTGTATGGAAGATGCATCTATTAAAAAAATTACAGATTTCTTTATGGATGTTTTCTACTTTTTTTAGGGTTCAGTAGGTTTACAAGCTGGAATTGCTCCAATTTGTAGCAGAGCATTTTGTGACATTTTGACATTTACATCAACAACAGCATATTCACTGTATTGCTTTTTACCTCGAATCTTTCCAGCCCTCATTCATACATCCAGACTTATTCATACCTGAGTCTATTATCTGAACTGCATTGAAGCCCTGTCCAAAATAAGGCACATCATCTACAAATGGCAAAGTGTCACCTACCTGCATGAACTCCCAGCACAAACCATTCAGCCAGTTTATTCATTCACGAACCCAATACATATGCACTCACCAAGAAAGAATCAGAAACTTTGAGTGCTCCAACCACATACTCATCAATCTGCACCCTCACCTTACTGTAACAATCTCAGCTGAAATTTGCAGTGTAATCTGGAGGACCTCCCCAAGTGCAATTTCCCACTCCATTCTGGTGCAGGGAGGTTTTGTGTAATTTCCCTGGAGTGGGGGTGTTTTGCTGGGATGGAACAATGGCCATTAATTTGAATGCATCTAAGCTCATCTCAGTCTCAGCTGTAGAGCTGAGGAGCTTCTCCATTGTTATGACAGGGAAGGCCCTGCTGTCAGGGCATTATGCCTTGGACCAAGGGCAGCATAATACCTTGACAGCAGGGCCTTGCCATATATGTAAACTTAGGCCAAGCAAGATCCTCCTAATTGCCATGTGCCTCTGCCAATATCAACATGTAGCAATACACCCTTCATCTTCAAGCTGCCACAAAATAAAACACTGCTTATTAGCCCCATTTTCCTTTCTCCCATCTTAAAGGCCCTACAGAAATAGGGTTCGCACTTCCAGTGTTGAAGACTATTCCTGGAAAAACACTTCTGAAGTAATTAAACAGAAGTGTCAATAATCATCAGGGGTACATTTCCAGCATGGTGCCGCATTCTTCCTTCTGAAACATTCCAGAGGATTCTTATGTGGAGAAACAAACCTTCAAACCAGAGGTAATAACAGACTTGCTTTTAAGTTGGGATGCGTAACACCAACAAGGTTGCCAGGGACCTTCATTGTCTCTCCCTCCTGCCTCAGCTGCCATCGACAAGCTATAGATCTTTTGCCACTGTCAAATTGCTACCTCAAGTTTCTCCTTGTCGTCATCCTTGAGAGCCACAGCCGCATTGTACATGGCAGGTATTCTGTCATCACGATCAAGCTTGGCAGCATGCGTCCAATCCCCCCTTGCCCTCACATGTCTGCATGCAGGTACCTGCAAAGTTTCAACTTATGAGCTCAACACGAGATTGTTGCTTCTCTCCAAAGCCAAAATCACCTAGCCTTTTGATCCCAGTAATACCTGAAAAACAGCAGAGCAAGCTTTTGAACACACATGATCCATAATCCTTCCAACAGCCCAAAGCTCCTCAGTTTCCTTGCCAACGAGACCTTCATCAGAAAGTTCCCAATAAATCCTTCGTGATCTTCCAAAATTTTGCACTGTCAAGCTCATTAAACCCTAAACCCGAAAGCTCTCCTCCAGCTTCATGATTGCTGCTTTCTACTTCGTAATTCAGAGTTGCCTGTTGCTTCCTCCAGACTACCACCGTCGATTGTCGACGGCTTTCAGCGACGGGACACAACAGGACTCACGCGGCTCCGTTGAAAACAGATCCCGTGTTTGGCGGGTAGGGTTTGCAGTGAGAAATCGCGGATAGGGTTTGCAAACTTCGCGTGAGAAGTCTTATTTTTCGTCTTCATTGCGTGGGTCCCTTTGAGGACTGGCCGAACACCTCGGAGAGAGAGGAGAGAGAGAGAGAATTCCACTCGCCGTTGCTGTTGTTGTTGCAGGCACCAAGAATTTGACAATCAAACAGCGAAAGGTCATCGAAGAGCTTCGAGGGGCGTCGTGTGTTAAGGAGATGGCGTGTAGCGCAGGGACGTGGTTGCAACGAGCTTGCCCGCCAACTCTCGTGTCTTCTTCGACCTCTTCTTCTTCTTACCATACCTACTCCTCTGACGCGTCAGGAGCTTCTGCTTCCCCTGTTGGAAGACCTAGTTCCGCTTCTGGACTTCGAGTTCTGTCGTCGTCGCGGTTGTTCCAAGGACTCGGTGTTGTTCGGCAAGCTGGCTGCGTTAGAGGAGGAAAACGCGGGGTGTTCGCGACTTTGGCCACTCGGCCTGAAGCTGCAGAAGGAACCGATGGTGCGGCTTCCAACGTGCTGCTGGAAGTGAAGGGACTTACGGCGGTTGTGGCCGATTCTGGCAAAGAGATACTGCGGGGCGTCGACCTTGTCATTCGCGTGGGGGAGGTGAGAGTTTTCTTCACTTTTGCCTTTGCAGTGCTTTGCAGGTGCGTTGAGAATCAGGTTTCTAGGGTTTCTCTTTTGCAGCAGCTCTGTGGAAAGAAAGTGAGCTCTTAGGGGAATGGTAATCTGCTTCACTGTTTTTGCCTTCAATGCAGATCATGACAAGAACTTAGAGTTTGTGAAATTGAAGAGCAGAAAGTCTAGCTTTGTAGCCACAGGAATGCTGGATAGTTCTCTGTGGGAGCGGTGGATTTAGGAGGCTTCTTCTTTATGGCTTGTTCAATGTTTGGGCAGTGCAGGTACATGCAATTATGGGAAAGAATGGATCTGGGAAGAGCACACTGTCAAAGGCATGTCTCTTTGCACAGCAAGAAGTTTCACAGTTTGCTCTGTATGTATGCTTTCTTTTCATTCAAATGCAGCAATTGTCTGAACAGCTATATATGACCATAACGTTGTTTCACCTCTGCATTCAGACATATGGCTTTCTTGTATCACATGTAATAAGTGTATGCATTTTGGAGGCAGGTACTAGTGGGTCACCCAGACTATGAGGTTACAGGTGGAACTGCCATGTTCAAAGGAGAGAATCTATTTGAGAAGGTGCCAGAGGAAAGAAGTCATGCTGGACTGTTTCTCAGTTTCCAGTCACCTATTGAGGTTCCTGGTGTGAGCAATATGGACTTTTTGCGAATGGCTTGCAATGCACGACGAACAGCTTTAGGCCTTCCTGAACTTGGTCCCCTTGAGGTTGCAACAACCATCCCTTTTCTGCCCCTGCATTTAAGGGTAGCCTGCCGTTAGAAGTTATCTTTTGTCATTTTGGCATATTTCTCTACGATGATGGAGTGATGCTAAAGCAATTATGATGTATTGGCAAACTGATGCAATCCTCAAGGGCTGTGAGGGACTGTGAAATGATGGAAGGCATTTTACTTGTGTGGGGTGGCTACAGTTCTATGGCTTCCTCTCCCCAAAGTTGGCAGCTCTTAACATGGACCCGAGCTTTTTGGATCGCAATGTCAATGAGGGTTTCAGTGGTGGAGAGAAAAAGCGGAATGAGATTTTACAACTTGCGGTGACACATCTTCACTTGTCATGTCACTTGTTGGATCTATTTGTATTGTTGAAAACTTGAAAGACTTGTAAAGCTCCTTGTCATTCTGGATTCTGCTGTCTTAAGGTTTTGATTGTGTAGGTACATAGAGAAAAATAGGCCAAAAGAGTGCAATAGTTAATTTTGGCTGCTGACTGACAGACTCTATATGACAGGTTCTGGAGGCAGACCTGGCAATACTGGATGAGATTGACTCAGGTCTGGATGTGGATGCACTACGAGATGTAGCATCTGCAGTGAATGGGCTGAGGAAACCAGGGAATGCCCTCCTCATGATTACTCATTACCAGCGCCTCTTAGACTACATCAAGCCAACATATGTCCACATCATGGTACCCATCAGGCCTGATAGCTTTTATTTTTGTTTTTTTCCATCAATCTGCTCTAACGGCATTGCTGCAGAATGAAGCACAATCCTCAAACATAAATTTCTTCGTGTTCTCTACTTGGGGAATCTTCAACAGTTTATTGATAAGTGTGCAGTGTTACTTTTTTCTGCTCAATTAATAGAGATGCATGGGATTGCAGGAGGCAGGGCAGATTATCAAGACAGGAGACACATCACTAGCATCACAGCTTGAAGCAGGAGGCTACAAATCAATCCAAGATCATGCAGCTTGAGTAAATTGCAGTCTCATCTTCTGGTCTTATGTGACAACAATTTTGATATTCCCTGCAGTGGACACACACATGTATTTATGTAGGCAGACAAGCCTGCTTTCTGGTATCAAACTGTGAGAATTCTTGGCATACTAAATCAGACCTCAGAAGTAGACCTACATCCTCAAACCCCCATTAGTTCTAACCCCCATTAGTTTTGCAGTTGCACTAGTTTCTATGTACTTTAGGCTCAAGCTTTGAGGGGTGGCAGTATTGAGAAACCCGATCAAGGGACCCAGACTCTTAATTTGCTCCCAACAACCTCCATTGGCAGTTCAGGAGTATGCTCAGTGTCAAGATATCTGTAACAAATCTCTTTATTTGCCAAAGTTAGTTCTTTTGTACGATGAAAGTGATTTCAGGAAAGGTGCAGTGTCAGCTTCATGATGTCTGCTAAGCAATACTGAGCTTGTTGAATGAAACAATGTTTCAACAACCATATAAATGATTCAAGGACAAGCTTGTCAAAAGATTTGGAGCCCATTATATGTGTTTCAGTGTATCATTTTTGATCCAACCTAATGTTGATTCATTGTTTTGCATTCCACAGGGTCTTCCAGTTGACAACCTAGCATTCTTGGCATACTAAATGCTGATACTAAACCTGAAAGTTGTCCATTTCCAGTTTTCTCAATATGATACTAAGATTCGACAAATTAGATTACATGTTCAGCAGCATGTTATTTCACATTGAGGCTTGTGTTTGAAAAATTTGCAGATTTGTCATGATCACAAGGTTGGATCATACCTCTCTGTGTCTCTTTCTTTGTTTAATTCCATGTTTCTTTCCTCTCCCACAGAATCTCCATCCTCAAAATTCAGACATCATGTTCTTGATCTAGATTGTAATGTGTTTGGACCTCACTGATGGTCTATCTGCTGTGCAAGTTTAATCTTTTTCACAACATATTGCTTCACTTTCAGTTGCTATTGCACAATAACGTAGTTGTGAGCTTTTTGCCAACTTGGAAGGTGCAGAGTATTGCCATGTTGAAATGTGAAACTGCATTTTAGACAGAGTTCTGGGAACTACTCCTGCCACTTTTTAACAATCACTGTCTGCCATTTCTTGTTCAACACCCATGTGGGTGTGACTGCATGAGTGATGAAGAAGGTATATGATTCCAGCCATGACTTGGAGGTGTAACTAGCTACTTGCTGTTGCTTTTCACTGCTTTATGAAAGGCATACAGGAAGATGAGGCTTTCTCTTTAAAACTCTTGGAGGTGAGACCACCTGCATTTCCGACATTGGCTTTTGTTGTCATGTTGTTGTAAAGCTCAAAATCACCCCAATTTAACCACAACACCATGGTTTGCCTTTCTTGCCATTAAAAGAAACTGTGGGATTCAGAATCCCTGGCTTGCAGTATTGTCTGTTACACATTGGATCAAAATACCATCCCTTCCCTCTAGTGTCAAGGATTAAGTGGCATGAAGAATGTGTGTCAAATCTACAAAGATCTCATTACTGGAACTGCTAATTCTAATAAGCAGCTGCTCATTGTGTAATGCCTCCGTTCCTTGTCACAAGTTCAAACCAGCAACACTTTGAACACAGGAAATGTTCCATGAAATTCCCAAAAAACTGAACTCACAGTTTCAGACCCTTAAAATAGGCAATGTTCCATCAATTTCCCCCAAAATGAACTCACAGTTCAGATCTTCACCCCTGAAAGCTTAGGAATTGTTAGACCCATGAAGTTCCAAACAAACCACGCTGTGCTCCAAAAATAAAATTGGGATTCTCATTACTGAGACCTACAAACGTCTTCGAGTTTAAAGTAGATATAAATATAATCAAATGAAGACCGCAGGCGTGAACATCAGAGTGGCGCAGCGGAAGCGTGGTGGGCCCATAACCCACAGGTCCGAGGATCGAAACCTCGCTCTGATAACACAGAGTACAAGCTTCTGGTTATCTGATGGCGTTCTTTTATTGTAACCCTATTTTTGTCAGAAACGTTTTTCTTTTCGAAGTGTTAAAAAATGATCCTTTTTCAGGTCTATCCCAATGAAAATATCACTTTTTGTACACTTGGAAAACAATGCTCCTTTTTCAAGTCTTATACAAAAGAAATTGCCACTTTTCACAGGTGTAAAGACTACTCCTTTTTCACATATATCCCAATGAAACTACCAATTTCTTACAACTGGAAAAGAATGCTCCTTTTCCACGTCTATCCCAAAGAAATTACCACTATTAGCGTTTTGGAGTTGGTAGGGGTAAATTTTTAGAGTCTTGCTAATAATAGTGCTTTTAACAATAGTCTTGAATGCTTTTACAACATGCCCAATGGTGTAAGAAGCACTACTACATGTATGAAGATGAGACTTAGTGCTTTGAGTGGGGTTCCATAGTGCCTAAGCAACAAACCTAGCTTCGAAAAAAATGATGATTACCTTGGGAAATCCTTGTTGAGACTTGCCAAAAAATGTTAAGGTATTGAGTTCTCAATCATTCGAGGTTTGTTTCCAAGTGCAATGCCCCAAATTGAAATGACATGATGGCAAGGGGAATGATGGCAACACAAGGGGGCAATGATAAAATAAAGGGGACACTACAACAAAAAGTGTCTTTTTCAACTTGGGTTTTGTAATTTCTATTTTGACTACATAATCTTTTTTAAGTTTCAAATCCAAAGTTGCTAAATTCAAGTATTTCACCTAATTGAAAATGACATTTTTTTGTTGTAGTGGGAGCTGCAACAACAAGTGAAAAAGAGCAATGACAATGCAAGGGCAAACCTTTTTATGCTTTGTTCTTTCTCTACAAAATCTTCCCCTCTATGAACCTCCCTTTTCTTTTAGGAAATTCTTTGATATGCACTCTTTCTTTATTCAAGTTTATCTCTCTATGAAGTTATTTATGAATATGTCTATCTTTGAATCTCCTTTTGTTTCTATGAACCTCACAATTACTAGCCAATATGCTTTTCCCCTATGCTTTCGTTTATTGGTTCTTTGTGTATGGGTTGATATTCTGGTGTCTTAGGCGTAGAGGAACCACATCAATCCATCCTGAACTTGGTGGTGACAATATTATGGGGGAAGCCCTATGGAAAAATAGTTCAACTCTAGGATGAAAAAAAAGTTGCACGCCTCCTTTTTTTTTTTTAAAGGTCACATGCTTTAGAACCCCATACATACAAATTTTGATCTCCTTTCTCTCCTCTTACTCCACACTTCAAAATGTAATACCTCTTTTTTTCTTTTATAAAAAAAACTCCTAAACTTCCACATCTTCCTTGTTATTTTGACGTGATGGGCTAAAGAGAGGAAAAATTGATTTTGGAAAAGGTGCCTAATAATAGATCCAGTGGAGGCGGGGCCTAAAGCTCAGAAGATTAGAGCATGTGGTTACAAACCACAACGTCGGGGGTTTGAATCCCTCCTTGCCCACAACTAGCCCCAAAGGTTCTTTTTGGGGTTGTAAAACAAGATATTCTCCTAGCCAACATCAGATCTACTACAACTATACCAAGATCTTGATGCATGTTATGACCTTATTTATTATCAATGATTTCTAAGAAATAAATTGACACTTTTGATAGCTAATAATTAATAACACGTTGGTAGGCAAATGGAAAAAACTTTTTGTGACTTCTTAGTGGCCATTACACAACACATCCTAAACATAATGTTACAAAGAACAATTCACACCAAAACACTATAACAAAGTAGAAATATTTTATTTCAATAAAAATTGGAGAATTTCAAGGCTCATTAATGTTCAATCAAATTCAAACTCAATAAGAAATGTCTATTTACAATTTCAATTTCTTCCATGTTTGATATTTGTAAGTTGCAAATGTTAATCCTTCTTAGTTGAAGTCCAATGCCATGATCAAATAAAGCTTTTAAATAATCATCACGTTCATCGCACATCCATACCTTATGTTCAAAATTGTTTCCACATGTCCCATTGTTGGCAACGATTATGGATTACCCAACTTGATTGCAAGACACCATAACATCATTCAATATATTTCCTCACAACCTCTTGCATTTCGGCAAATTTTTTTTTCTCTTCAACTTGAAGCTTGTGTATGGTTTGAACAAAATAATTCCATCTTGTTTAGATTTCACCTACTAATAAGTAGTGTACCATGGATATCGCATGGATCCATTCACCATGAAATTCAAGACTTTAGTTTCACTCTTCAACAAATCAACAACTAGGGCAAACATGTCAAACACATTAATGTCATTGATGCACCTCCGAGAAACCCAAAAATGCATGTCAAATACTACCTAAGGACTAGTTTGCAATGGCTTCAAACATGATGCTTCTATTTTATCTTTGTCTTGGAATTGCCTTTCCTCTACAATGGGACAATTCTTCAATCTCTAATGCATGTGTTTCCCAATGTTTAACTTTGTTGGTTACCTCAAGCTCCTAGACTCAAAACAAGCATTAATAGATTTCAAAGATTGTTTCATTGACTCCATAGACAAGAGTTTTAGACCTTAAATTGTAATATTCATTAATAACATCATCATTGATGCCTTATTCATAGATGTTGTGCACTAATTCCGAATATAGGACAATCCTAAGATCCTTACAAAATCTATCAAGTGCATAAATTAAATCCATGAAATGAAGAAACAAACCTCTCTTCATTGTAAACCATTTTCTAAAGCATTTCTCATTATAAATAGTTGAGTCATTGGAATCATCTTTGAAAAACCTTTGATGCCCAACTTCAATGTGTCTTTCAACATTGGTAGATTGTTCAAGTTTGGATCCATTATATTGTTTGGACATTTTTTAACCCTTCAATTTCACCTCAAGTGATTCACACTAGGCATTAAAGCTTATGAAACAATGACAAAGGAAGTTTTATTAACATTCTTGAAATGCCCTGCACAAAAAAAAAGAAACGATAAACAATTCTATGAAATACCATATGCCCTCCTAATGAACAAAATATTTTTCAAGAATAAAATTGAATGAAATGTGCTATGATTGGACCATTAGAAAAAGTTGAACATTTTATGAAATATGATGATTCAAGTTGGAAATTATGTACATGCACATCATTTTGTACACTACAACAGTAAACAATCAATTGATATTGATAAACATGAACAATAAAAATATGTGTGCACATGTTAAAACTTAATATCTAAACAATGATTGAATATTGATTCAAAGTTATTTGAAAGTTAAAACGGCCTCCTTGTTGACAATGGCCTTCACCAAAACAAATGTTTCATTTTCAATCATATTCTTTAGTAAGTTCTCAACCCATCCATGATGAACAATAATCTTAATTTCTACAAAATTTATGTTCATAAATTTTGTAAGCTTGATGTCACCAAATCTAGTTTTAATTTCCCCTCTCAACTCCTAATTCATAAACAATTGGACAACCCATTATTTAAGTTCATTTAGTTGTTGCAAACAAAGTAGGAAACATTTAACATTTTGTAGTGCAAAATGTTGCCATTGTATTTTGTAAACTTTCAATGTTACTAGATCCACTTGCAACTTCCCCCTCCTAACAAACAACACAACACAATAATCTAAATAGGCTTAGTTGCTTCCAACATAATAAGAGGTACTAAGATGAATCTTTTGAACAAAGTGTTACCATCAATTTTGCAAGGTTGATGTCATCATACCCACCTACAACTTCCCCTCTCAAGACATAATTCATAAACAATCCAAATTATCATTTAAATTGATTTAGTTGTTGCCATATGAATAAAATGCTTTTAATATTTTATAAAGCAAATCATTGCCATCAAAATTTGTAAGTTTGATGTCACCAAATCCAATTGCTATAACTTCCCTTCTGAAAAAAAAATGCAACATAATCATTTGAGGGATTTAATTGTTACAATTAAAGTAAGAAGCACCAAAGTTAATCCTTTGTCATCTTTTCAAATTGAATTCGTCCACTACATATTGAGGTAATGATGAGTCTTAACCTTAGTTAACCTTGTTGCCATATCATCAACATCCTAATCAAAACAACTTACATAGATCCCATATATATATATATAATGTGCTTCCAAGTCTTCCATTTGAACTTCAACTTGTGAAAAGAACTTCAAAACTTTAGATCAAGTTGCGGAAAATGAATTCATAAACACAAGTGCACTCAAAAATATAAGTTGGTTGTGGTCCTTACAAGGTTGATTGCTTTTAAAAAATGAGTGGGGAATTATGGTTCCAAATTTAAACCTTAAACACCAACAATACATGTGGCATTCTAGGTGTTAAAAATTAAACCCTTAAATAATTCAAGGATGCAATAAAAGAATTCTAAAAAAAAGGTTCAATTATGATTCAAAGTTTACCATTTGAGTTCCAAAGATGTGAAAATAGCTTAAAAAGTTGTCCAAAATGAACTCAAGCACAAACATGCACTCAAAAATAGAAATTGGGTTTTGATTCTTTAGTTAATTATCGATTGCCTTTTTAATCAAAGTGAAAAAGTATGACTCCAATTGAAATTTCAAACACCTATAGTACTTCAAACATACAAACAAACAAGTTAAAAGATTAGGGTTCACTTGTGTGTTATAAAGTCTATTATTTGAATTTCAAGAATGTTAAAAAAACCCCCAAAATTTAGAGTTTCAAAAGTTGTTGAAATTGAACTTAGGCACACACATACATGAATTTTTAAAAAAAAGAATTGGGTTTTGGTTATTATGTTTATTGCAAGCAAAATCAAAGTGAGGAATTATGGTTCCAATTGAAACCTTATATGTTTAAAATATCTACAACATTTTGAGTGTTGAAAAGTAAACTTCAAGTACATCAAACATATAAAACAAAGGAGCTTAGATATCAAGGTTTAAACATGTTTTGGAATTTTCCACATGACTTTCAAGCTTGTAAAAAACTTCATTAGAACTTCAAAAGTGGTCTTAAATGCTTAAGCACACATATGAACTTTAAAAGTTGCTTTTTGACAATGAATTCAAACATGCATTTGAAGAATTGAAGACAAGAATTTGAAGGATGACATGCAAATTAGAAAACAATAGACTACAAAGTGCATACACATTTAGAATAAAAGACATGACTCCCCACTTCTTTGTAGAATTTAGTCGTGAAAATTGAGAATTTGCATCCAAAGCAAAATGCACCCACATACAATTTTTCAATTTTGAGCTTTAGATTTTTCCTTCCAAGAATTCAAGTGAAGCTTGGAATTACATTCAAGGATAACCACAAACAATATATTGTTTCATGTGGTTTTCTAATACTTAAGATGGTGGCCATTGAAGGGTTAGACCCTTGGAACAATATTTATCGACACACTGCCAAAAGAGAGCCCAAAGAATAAACATGTGTGAAATTAATTCAATGTCTACATTTTTTTGCCAAATAAACAAAAATCTAAATGGATGAAAATGATTTTTGATGAAAAAAAATGATGATGAAAAAATTGGATGAGAAGAAGATGAAAAACCTACTTAGGTGAATTACAAATGTTCACAAAATATTATAAGAGAATATTGTTGAATATCTAGAAAGTTAATACTACCTAGGTTGGGTAGGATGTTAAATGCATATTAATTTGTTTCTAAAGTGGCAAGTAGGTTATTTGCTACCTTGCACTAGACATCGGTTGGTAACTAGGCTATTTTTGAATGATCACCCAACATTGGTATCAACTATCAACCTATTGTCGAATTGATCATCACATCTAAGCGTTCCTTTGGATTATTACTATTGCCTTTGTAATTTTAGCTTGTAATAACCTTGGTAATTTTATTTCTAAAAATAAAAAGAAAAAAATCTTGCATTGTGATACTTTTGTGAAAATGTATTGTTCGATTCCAATTTATTTACCCCAAGTTGTGTGGGAAGGGGGTTTGAAGATTTTAGAATAAAAAAAGAACTGAAAAAAATGTTCCTATTGTGTTTTCAATTATATCTTCAACATCCCCATTTCGTTTCAATATGTTTTTTTAGAATAAACTTACTTTCAAAATGATCCTCAATATGGATACTAAATTTACCCCCAAACCCTTGTGTTCTTTCCAAGTGCTAAATATTTCTAAATTGAACAAACTTTTCAAAATATGAAGATCAAGTATTGAAATAACAACTAAACATATGTGAAACCTATGTTAAACTTAGAAACTAAACTTAAACGTTAAATCTAGTCTAAACCTAAATAAACATGATTAAATTTAATTAACCTAAATAAATGTAAAGCTAAATTTAAAAGCTAAACTTAAGCCAAACCTAAAGTTAAACCTAGGCTAAGTATAAATTAAATTTTAAAAGCTTAGGCTAAACCTATGTTTATTAAGGTGATACCTAGATTGACCAACCTTAAACCTAAGGAAAACCTAATATGGATGTATTTTAATATTGATTCTAAAAAGAAAAATGTTCTATGACATCATGTTGGATTAAATCTATTTTTGCAATCATGTATAAAATTACAATATTTTGGTACTGAAGGTCAATCTAAAAATTCTTCAAACCAATAAAACCATGGTGAAATGCCCCTTTATAATTCAAATAAAAATAACAATGAATTCTTGTAACTAAATTATGTAAATAGTAAATAAAACTTACATTGGCAATTTGCCCAAAACTAGTGGAGGGACTTGGTAGTTTTGAACTACAAAAAGATAAAACAATAAGGGATTAAATTGAAAAAACCTTTTAAACTTGAGGTTAAATTAGTTTGGTCCCATTTTGCATGAAGGCCAATTTGAATAGGTAGTTTAAGTACGTAGGTAACATTATTGGATAGGCACATGTGAATATGTGGGCGAATAGGTAAGTAGGTAACCTAGATAGTTGGATTAACAGCCTAGATGAATATGTAGGTAGGTAGATTAGTAACGTAGGTAGTTGGGTAGGTAATTTAGGCAAGTAAGTAGATAGGAACACTAGGTAGGTGGGTAGATAGCATAAGTAAATAGGTAGCCTATGTGAGTAGGTAGGTCGATAAGTTGATAATCTAGGTAATTGGGTAGGTAATTTAAAAAAGTAGGTAGGTACATTAGGTAGGTGGGTAAATAGGTTGGTAACATATGTAGATGTGTAGCTAGCCTATGTAGATAGGTACATTAGGTGGGTGGGTACATAACTTGAATTACCTTAGTAGGTAGGTCCATTAGGTAGCCTCACTAGGCCCCTAACCAAGGTAGATAGACCTTTTAGGTAGGCACAAGTCTCTTTGTTCCATTTAAAAAAAAAAGAACCATGATCAGAATTTTGGAGAGCTTGTCCTTAGTTTTGAACTTTGGGTCCAAGTTCGAGAGGGAATTTTAAAGATAGCTGCAAAGTGGGGGTGAAAAGGGGCATAGGACTAGGTATCACTTTAGAGATTTGTATCTCATTGTCCTTGATGACAATAATAAGTTGAGAATGAACCCACTAAAGAATGTAAATTCTATGCCTCCAAATGAACTTGTTCAATTACCACATCATTCTTTTTCCAAAGTCCATCCTACTCATGTAAATGTACTATGCAAGCCAAATGGACAAAAAAGGTAATAGACCCAAAAAAAAAGGGTTGTATCTTGAGTAGGTCCAAAGTTCCTTAAACCCTAAATTTTTTTTAAAAAAATTTGAAAAAAGAAACCCAATCTACAATTTGAAAAGAAAAACAATTTTTTTTATAGAGTTGCACCAAAAAAACAATTAATTAATAAAAAATATACACCATGACAATAAGTCCTCCACTAGCTTACCCAAATAGGTAGGTACCTAGTAGGTAGGTAGCTTCAAATAACCCCTCCCTTCCTTGCCCCCAATAACCTAACCCTAAAATTGTCAAACTTCATCATCATGCATTGGCTTTGGTTCCTAGTGGAAAGATTTGATTAAAAAGCAAACATGACAGCACACAACAGCTGGTACCTTGCACTCTAAAACACATGGAGTAGAACTTAAATGGGAAATTATTTTAAAATTATTATTTTCCCTCCCTCCCTCCCTCATAATAGGCTTTTTATTAAAGGGTATGGGAGAAGTTACATTCCCTCTCCATCAAAGCTTTTGCATAGATATGGGATAAGTTGATGATTCTATTTTTTTTGGAGATGTCCACTTTTTTAATAATAATAATTTATTTATTTATTTTTGTGTTGGGCCAATTAAAGTAGGTCCTTGCATTTTATTTATTTATAAATCAAAATTTGGGAGAACCCCCACATCTAATTAATATAAAGAACAAATAGAGACCTCATAACAAATCTTGTAATTGAATTGTGGGATAAGTTAAGGATTCTATTTTGGGGATGTCCACTTTTCTAATATTTTTTTGTGTTTTGGGCTAATCAAAGTAAGTCCTTGCAAGTTTTTTTTTTTTTTTTTTT
>Ga0116231_10000562_pt1 | contig 66653 bp, 56 predicted proteins | sample S1TSphgellanicum_2_FD_89695 | JGI IMG/M metagenome (GOLD analysis project Ga0116231, IMG submission 89695) | Host-associated microbial communities from peat moss isolated from Minnesota, USA - S1T2_Fd - Sphagnum magellanicum MG | ecosystem: Host-associated > Plants > Peat moss > Unclassified... | reverse complement strand
GCTCGCCGCGCACGAACTCCATCGCGATCCAGGCGCGCCCGCGCTCGAGTCCGGCATCGATCAGGCGTGCCACGGCCGGGTGTTCCAGGCGCGCGAGGTGATGCGCCTCGCGTTCGAAGCGCGCCTGGCTGGTCTTGGATCCGGCGGCGGACACGAGCTTGACCGCTACCGTCTGCTGCACGCCGTCCACGCGCTCGGCCCGGTAGACGACGCCCATGCCGCCCTCGCCGATCGCCGCCGCCAGTCGGAAGCGGCCGTAGGTCTCGCCGCTCAGGTCGGCCTGGACCGCCAGGGCCGAGGGCAGCAGTGCGGTGGTACGCGCCTCGCCGCGCATGGCCACCGTGAGCAGGGCATCGACCTCGCCGCGCATCGCCGGGTCGTCGCCGCATTGGCCGTCGATGAAATCGTCGCGCAGGTCCTCCTCCAGGTCCAGTGCCTCGAGGAAGATGCGATAGACCCGCGCGCGGTCCAGCGAGCGTTTCATGGTCGCAGCCTCATGGTCGCGTCCTCATGGCCGCTGTCTCATGGCCGCTGTCTCATGGCGCGTCTCATGGCTCCGCAGGCTGGGCTAGTCCTCGATGACGGCGGTCTCGTGCGCGCCCAGGCCGTTGAAGTCCGTGATCAGGATCTGCGAGTACGCGCCCATCATGCCCAGATGGAGCCAGTCGCCCTCGCGCAGCGTCGCGGGCAGCGTGAAGGTGGCCGGCAGCGTGTCGTAGGAATCGCAGGTCGGCCCGAAGACGGTGTAGTCCTGGGGCGCCCCGCTGCGCACCGAGCCGTCGCGCGCCAGCACGCGGGTCGGCGGCTGGATCCTGGTGTGCATCAACTCGGACATCGCGCCGTAGATGCCGTCGTTGAGGTACACCGCGCCACGCTTGACGAGCAGCACCTGGGCCAGCACGCTGCCCCCCGGGTGGGCCAGCGCACTGCCCGGTTCGCAGCGCAGCGGCAGGCGGGACAGGGCGGGCAGCGCGGCGTGCTCGCGCGCTATCGTGCCGAAGAAGTCCTCCAGGCTGGTGCCCCTGGGCATCAGCACGCTGGGAAAGCCACCGCCCAGGTTGACGTAGGCCGGTTCGACGCCGGCGGCGCCGACGACCTCGGCGATCAGGCGCAGGCCGCCGGCAAACGCACGCGGGTCCGTGGTCTGGTAGCCCAGGTGGGTGGAGATCGCCACGCGCGCCCCGCGATCGCGCACGGCGCGCAGCAGCGCCACGGCATCGGCCGGCTGGGCACCGAACTTGGCATTGAAGCTGATGGTGGCATGCGGATTGGGCGCCGCGAGGCGCACCTGGACCAGCAGGTCATTTCCCACTTCCTCGAGCAGCTTGTCGAGTTCGGCCGGGTGGTCGACGACGAAGTCGCGTATGCCCCAGGTGCGGTAGGCCTCGACGATAGCGGCGCGCGTCTTCACCGGATGGTTGTACGAGCAGTCGGCGCCGGGCAGGACGCGGCGCGCGAGCGCGATCTCGGGAATCGACGCGGTGTCGAACGCGCGCACGCCGCCCTCGGCGATCCACCCGAGCAGCTGCGGGTCCGGGTTCGCCTTCACCGCATACAGCACGGTGCCGGGGAAGCCTTCGACGAAGCGCCGGGCGACCGCGCGCAGGGCCCGCGGGTGCAGGCAAAACACCGGCGCATCCGTCGTCTTGCGGCGCAACAGGTCCTCGATACTGGAAAACGTCCCCGACATCCTGAGTCCCTCGCCGCCCGGCCCATGCCGGTCATCCGGTGCGTACGATAAACGATAGGCTGGCCGCCGATGCCACCGGACCCTGCGCCCGGCGCCGTGGCGCAGCGCGTGCCCGCGCTGCCGCGCGGCATGTGCATTTTTGCCACGGCAGCGCGATTTTTCCGAATTTCGCTAATGCCGTCGCGCGCGAGCGGTGAAGATTGCGCCTGGGCGCCGCACCGCGCGCGTGCGTGCTGGTCGATGCCGGTGCGTGTGCGCTGCGACGCGCCGCAGGCGGCGGCGCGCGATGGTCCGGCGCGGGCCGCGCGGCGATCGCTCGCGTGCACCCTTCTTTGACGGTACACATCTTGCTTACACCCAGTGGCGGCCGGACAATGACCGGCCATCGATGAGAAAGGCGATCATGCGACGTCGGACCCTGGCCTACCTGGGCACGCTGGGCGCGGCGGGACTCTGGTGCTCCTGCCTGGCCTGGGCCGCCCCCAAGCCGGTCCCGGCCCCGCTGCCCGAGGAACAGGCCAGCGTGGCCGTGCTGCCCGAATCCAACGGCCAGCGCGTGTACGTCACCGACATCGAGTTCTACCACATGGTCGACGGCCGCCTGCACATCCTGGACGGCAGCACCGGCGCCTACCTGGGCATGATCGGCACCGGCTTCGGCGGGGCGACCAACGTGCTCTCGCCCGACGGCACGAAGATCTACAGCGCCACCACGTACTACGAGCGCCTCACCCGCGGCAAGCGCACCGATCTCTTCGAGATCCACGACGCGCGGACCCTCGCGCTCACCGACGAGATCCCGATTCCGGCCAAGCGCGCCGACGCCATGCCCTACCGTGGCATGCTGGCGCTGAGCGCGGACGGCCATTTCGCCTTCGTGCAGAACGCGACCCCGGCCAGCTCGGTGTCCGTGGTCGACCTCGCGGCCAAGAAGTTCGTCACCGAGATCCCGATCCCGGGGTGCTGGACGATCCACGCCTGGAGCACGCAGCGGCGCTTCTCCACCGTCTGCGGCGACGGCACGCTGCTGACGGTGTCCATCGACGACAGCGGCAATCCCACGACCCAGGTGCGCAGCGCGCCCTTTTTCGACGCCGACGCCGATCCGATCTTCGCGCAACCCTCGTCCTCGGGCACGATGCGCTATTTCGTATCGTTCCACGGCCTGGTGTACGGCGTGCATCTGGACGGCGACGCGCCCACGATAGACGCCCCCTGGTCCGCCGTGAGCCCGGCCGAGAAGCACCAGGAATGGCGCCCGGGCGGCGCGCAGGTGAGCGCGCTGCACCGCCAATCCGGAACGCTCTTCCTGAACATGCACGACCACGGCCACGACGGCAGCCACAAGGATCCGGCCAAGGAGGTCTGGGCCTTCGACCTGGCCACGCACCGTCGCCTGGCACGCATTCCGGCCGACGCGTCGACGTCGCTGGAGACCAGCCAGGGGCCGGCGGCCTCGCTCTACGTGCTGAGCGGCGACAAGGCCCAGATCGACGTGCGCCGCATCGCTCCGGGGTATGGACTGCTGCGCCGTATCAAGGGTGTCGGCGATACCCCGATCCTCATGGAGGTCGATTGAATCCGCCGGTGCTGTCCCTGCTGGCCGATCCCGTGGTCGTGAGCGCCTTCGGTTCCGCCGTGGGCATCCTGCTGTGCGTCGGCGCCCTGATGAAGCTGCGCGACGTCGAGCTGTTCGGCCACGTCGTGGGCAACTACGGCCTGCTCACCGAGCGCCAGGCGCGGGTGTTCGCGCGTGCCTTCCCGGCGGCCGAACTGGTCTCCGGCCTGGGCCTCATCCTGGCGCCCACGCTGCGCGCCAGCCTGCTGCTGTCGCTGGCCGTGCTGGCCGTGGCCAGCGGCGGCGTGCTCGTCAACCTGCTGCGCGGCCGCACGTCCTTCGATTGCGGCTGCGGCCTCGGCACGCAGAAGATCTCCGGCGGCCTGCTGCTGCGCAACCTGGTCCTGGCCGCGGCGATCGTCATCGGCACGCGCGATCCGCTGGTGCGCGCGCTGGGCGCGCTCGATTACCTGAGCTGCCTGGGCATGCTGCTCGGGCTGCTGGGGCTGTACGTCTGCGCCAATCAACTGCTCAGCAACCAACAGGCCCTGGAGGCCATCCGATGATGTCGAGTCCGCTCGTGGTTTCCGTCGTGGTCCTGTGGATCCTCGTGCTCGGACTGGCGGTGTGCGTGATCGCGCTGTCGCGGCAGATCGGCATCCTGTACGAGCGCATCGCGCCGATGGGCGCCTTGATGATCGACGGCGGCCCGGCGGTCGGCGAGCGCGCCCCGCTGGTGGAGGTCCGCGACTGGGAGGGCAAGGAGTGGCGCATCGGTGCGCCGGCAGCCAGGAGCACGCTGCTGTTCTTCGTGTCGCCGGGCTGCCCGGTCTGCAAGAAGCTGCTGCCCATCGTGAAGTCGGTGGCCAAGCGCGAGGCCGGCTGGCTCGAGGTCGTGCTCGCCTCCGACGGGAACCGGGCCGAGCACGAGGCCTTTCGCGCGCGCTTCGGCCTCGAGCGCTTCCGCTACGTGCTCTCGTCCGAGCTGGGCATGACCTACCGCATCTCCAAGCTGCCCTATTGCGTGCTGCTCGATGCCGCGGGCACCACCCGGGCCAAGGGCCTGGTCAATTCGCGCGAGCAGTTCGAGAGCCTCTTCTCCGCTTATGAGTTGAAATCCGCCTCGGTGCAGGCGCATCTGGCCGGCCGGCGCGAAACCCTGCCGGCGACATCGGGAGCCACCCAGGAATGAACCCTCTCGCACGATTCGATCGCCTGTTCGAGCGCGGCACCCGGCAGCTGGCGCACCGCTCGGCGCGGCGCGGCTTCCTGGGCAGCGTCAGCCGCGTTCTCGTGGGCAGCGCGTTCGCGCTTCCGGTCCTGCCGTTCGACCGTTCCGCGGGCGCGCGTGCGGCGCAGGCCGCGGGCGGCACCGCGGCGCGCAAGCCCGGCGGCCAGGATTGCGACTACTGGCGCTATTGCAGCGTCGACGGCTTCCTGTGCTCGTGCTGCGGCGGCTCGGCCACGAGCTGCCCCCCCGGGGCGACGCCGTCGGTGGTCTCCTGGGTCGGTACCTGCCACAACCCGGACGATGGCCGCGACTACCTCGTGAGCTACACCGATTGCTGCGGCCGTACCACCTGTGGGCGCTGCTTCTGCAACAACAATGTCGGCGAGAAGCCCGGCTACCGCATGGGCGTGCACAACGACGTCAACTGGTGCATGGCCAACGCCGAGTCCGCCTACCACTGCACGCTCTCGGTCATCGTCGGCGTGGCGGAGTAGATGCCGTGACCCGCCGCTACGCTGCAATTCCCGTCCCGATCGGCGCTGCGCTGCTCGCGGCGGTGCTGTGTGCCGGCAACGCCCCCGCACTGGCCGCCGACGGCGAGGCCGTCTTCAGCCACATCTGCGCCAACTGCCACCAGTCCCATGCGGAAGGCGCCGTAGGCCTGGCGCCGCCGCTGGCCGGCACGCTGGGTGCGCGGCTCGCCAGCGATACCGGCCGTCGCTACCTCGCCGGGGTGCTGCTGTTCGGCCTGGCGGGGAAGATCGAATCCAACGGTGCCTCGTACAACGGCATCATGCCCTCGTGGGCGGCGCTCGGGGACGAGGACCTGGCGGCCGTCGCCAACCACGTCCTCACCACCTTCAATGCGGCATCGCTGCCGCCCGGATTCAAGCCGTATACGCCGGACGAGTTCGCCGCGCTGCGCGCGCAAAAGCCCACGCGCGCGACCTTGCGCAGCTGGCGCGCCGAGTCCGGTCCGGCCGCGACCCGGTAGCCTCCGTGCCGGTATCGTCGCGCCCGCGTTCGCGACTGCGTTCGCGCCTGAGTTCGTGGTTGCTCGGGGCGCGGGTGCAGCCTCTGCTTCAGGTCCTGGGCCTGGGCCTTGCGCTGGGGGCGGCAGGCATGGCGGCCACGGCGGCCACACCCGGCCGCATGCAGGACCCGGCCCTGGACTTTCGCCTCCATTGCATGGGTTGCCATGGCGCCGATGGCCGGGGCGTGCCGCAACGGGGCATACCGGACCTGCACGTCGAATTCGCGCGCTTCCTCCAGGTCCCGGGAGGACGCGCCTATCTCGCGCAGGTCCCCGGCGTGCTCCAGTCTCCGCTGGACGACGCCGCCATAGCCCGCCTGCTCAACTGGGTGGCGGCGCGCTTCGCCGGCGCCGATGCCGATCATGGCTTCGAGGCCTATACCGCACGGGAGGTCGGCGGTTACCGGCGCGCCGCGCCGGCCAACGTGATGGTCGAGCGGGCGCGCCTGTCCGCCCTTGGCCCGGCGAGTACGGCGGCACAGACGCGCGCGACCACCTCAGCCGGCGCCGGCCCCGAACGCTGGTGAGCGGCGCGCCGGCACCTCAGGCGCACGCCCGCTTGCGCGTCTCGGAGGGCAATTCGCCGAAAGCCTGCCGGTAGTCGCGTGCGAACTGCGACTGGTGCCAGAAGCCCCAGCGCGTGGCGACCTCGAATATCGCTTCCTCGCGGCCGCTGCGGCGCTTGAGGTCGTGGTGCACGCGGTTCAGGCGCACGTTCTTGAAGAAGGCGTTGGGCGAGATTCCCAGGATTTCCTGGAAGGCATTTTGCAGCGTGCGCCGGTCCGCGCTGAGCTCGCGGCAGATCTGCTCGATGCGCACCGGCTCGAACCAGGAACGCTCGAGGTACTGCGTGGCCCGCGCCACCAGCTGGCGCCGGCTGGCGCGCACGTCGTGCGGTCGATGGCGCGCATCGCGGCCGCACAGCACCGCGGCGGTCAGCAGGCACAGTTCCCGCACCATGCCCTCGCGCGCGAGCGCGCACGACCAGCGCGCGGCCGCGCCGTGGCCCTCGTCCAGGGTGTCCGCCAGCCGCCGGGCGAGTTCACCGGCGAGCGCGCTCTCGACCGCGAGCGGCGCGGGCGAGAGCCGTTCGAGGCGCTGTGCCAGCGCGCCATCGAGCGGCGCGAGCGTGTCGATCAGCGTGCGCCGCCCGATCGACACGGCGATGAGGTCGAGCTGCTCGGACGATCGCAGCAGCAGTTCACCGCCGCTGTTGAGCAGCGTGGCCTGCCCGGGCCCGACCATGGCGCCGTTGCTGTAGACCTCGCCGGACTGGTACAGCGGCATCGCCACCGAGACCCAGCCCGCCGGTCCGTGGCCGCATTCGAGCAGCGCCTTGGACGTGCGCTTGCGGAAGATCTTCAGGCCCGGCAGCTCGAGCAGGTCGACGCGGCCGCGGAATCGACCCAGCGTCAGCTGGCTGTTGCGGATGCCGAAGTGCGACAGCGCCGAGGCGAACTCGTCTACGTCCTCGGTCGCGTGCGATGCGAAGCGGGTCGGTGCTGCGGTGCTTGCGGTCGACGTGTGGTGCATGTGTTCGCGGCTTGTTGCCGGATTTAAACACCTCGACTGGCGCCGGGCAATCTTTCCGGAATTTGCTATCCCCCGGCGGCACGCTGAAATTACAGTCTGCGCATCGTTCGCATCGATGTCGCTGTCCGCACCGCATCGCGACGCGCGATGGTGGCCTGATCGTCGAGCGCCAAATCGTGGCAGCGCGTCCCCGTGTTGGCGCCGGCGTGCAAGTGCGTAGTGCCGATCGCGCACCTCGCTTGTGCGCGGCGCCCCACCGCCAGCGAGCCGCGTGGCTCGGCAGCGCGCGGCGGCGCGCACGGTGATGGGCGAGCAGCCGCGTCGCGGGCGTGCAGGGCGGCGCCGGGTCACGCGATCGGGTGCGTCATTTTCGCGACGCCTGGCGCCGCGCAGCCGGTGCGCGCGAAGCATGGCGAGGGGCCACGGGATCGATCGGATTTGATACCAAGCGACGGGGGACGACATGAAGCGCACATCGAACACCATCCATGGCACGGCTGACCGGGCCCGTCCCGGCGCGCGGGGCCGCCGTGCGCACAGGCTCGCGCCGCTGGCCGCTGCGCTGCTGGGCGCCTGGGCCCAGGCGCAGACCGCGCCGCCGGCGCCGGCCGCCGCCGCGGCACCCGCCGATGGCGCGGCCGAGCCGTCCAGCCAGATCGAGAGCATCGTCGTCACGGGCGAGCGGCGCAGTTCCACCGTGCAGAAGACACCGCTCAGCATCACCGCCGTCACCGGGCAACAGCTCGAGGAGCAGGGCATCACCGACGTGGCGCGCCTCGTCACCCAGATTCCCGGCGTGTCGATGGAGTCGGAGGGTCCGGGGCGTACCAACTTCGACATGCGCGGGCTGTCCAACTCGGGCGGTTCATCGCCCACGGTGGGCTTCTACCTGGACGACGTGCCGATATCGCCACCTTCGTCCCCGCTGGCGGCGGCCGGCAAGACGGAGATCGACCCCGACCTGTACGACCTGGCGCGCGTGGAGGTGCTGCGCGGCCCGCAGGGGACGCTGTACGGGTCCGGCTCGATGGGCGGCACGATCCGCCTGATCACCAACAAGCCCAACCCGGACGGCTTCGAGGCCAGCACGCTCGAGGGGATATCGCGGACCCACGGCGGCGGCACGAACTACACCGCCAACGCGATGCTCAATGTCCCGGTCGATGCGAGCCTGGCGCTGCGCCTGGTGCTGACCGACAAGTACGATTCGGGCTTCATCGATCGCGTCGTGATCGATCCGTTCCCGCTGCCCAACGCCAACGGCACGCGCGGCAATGTCGCCGCCGCGCCGGTGCAGGCGGTCCACAAGGACGACAACGACGACCACATCAAGCTGGCGCGCATCTCCGCGCTGTTCCAGGCGACGCCGCAGTTGACGATCACGCCCTCGGTGTTCGTGCAGGGACTCACGACCGGCCTGCTCTCGGCCTTCGACAGCGTGCCCGGCACGCTCGATCACTACCAGCCGTTCGACTCGCCCGAGAGCTCCAGCCAGGACTTCAACCTCTATGACCTGAGCGTGAAATACGATTTCGGCCCGGTGGCGCTGGAGTCGGTGAGCTCGGCGCTGCGCGAGACCTCCGCCGTCCACGAGGACGACTCCGAGGCGCTGCTGGTGGCCTTCGGGCCGGCCCCCACCTACTACCCCTCGGGCAATACCGTGCAGGAGACCCACCTGTCGCACCAGTACAACGAGGAGCTGCGCCTGTCCTCCAACGATGCGAAGAGCCCGGTGCAGTGGGTGACGGGTTTCTTCCTGAGCAACTTCAGCGACGACACCGTCTACCACGAATACGCGCCCGACTACGGTCCGATATTCGGCACGAGCAGTGTCTTCCAGTACGACGAGCCCGACCAGATCGTGCAGCGCGCGCTGTTCGGGGAGATCAACGACCAGTTCTCGGCGCAATGGAAGGCGACGCTGGGCCTGCGCTACTACCACTACAACTTCCGCTACAGCCAGACCGAGAGCGGACTGGCCTCGGGCATCCCGGTCTCCGACGGCGCGGCGTCGGCCTCGGGCTTCTCGCCCAAGGGGACCCTGACCTTCACGCCCACGGACGACCTGCTCACCTACGGGACCATCGGTCGTGGCTTTCGTCCGGGCGGACCGAACACCCCGATACCGGTCGCGCCGGGCGGTCCGGTCAACTGCACCAGCGCCTTGAACGCCGTGGGCCTGGCGTCCGAGCCGCTCTCCTACGAGCCGGACAAGGTGACCAACTACGAGGTGGGCGAGAAGCTGCGCCTGCTGGGCGGCCGCGTCAGCCTCAACGGCGCGCTGTACTTCATGGACTGGGACAAGATCCAGCAGCAGGTGACGCTCTCCTGCGGATACAACTTCTCGGCCAACGCCGGCAAGGCGGTATCCAAGGGTGGCGAACTCGAGCTTAATGCCAGGGTCACGTCCTCGCTCCTGTTCACGCAGAACTTCGGCTTCAGCCGCGCCTACCTGACCCAGATCGACGTGCCGGGCAACTCGCCGCTGGGCCAGCAACTGCCCGACGTCCCGCGCTGGACCTACGCGACGGGCCTGAGCTACGAGACGCTGGTCGGCCGGGACTACAAGCTCACCTCCAGCCTGAACGAGCGCTTCGTCGGGGCCGAGTACGACTACTCCGGCACGCCGGCGCCGTTCACGCAGAAGCCGGCGTATCACGTGCTCGATGCGCGCCTGCGCGCCGGCCGCGACAACTGGTCGGCCTCCCTGTTCGCCGACAACCTGCTCAACGCGCTGGGCATCGTGGGCGTGGCGCGCTCCGAGGTGATCAATATCCCGGAGACGGCGCGCATCATCCCCATCCGGCCGCGGACGATCGGGGTCGACTTCAGCTACTTCTTTTGAGACGCGATCTCGCCGCATGCCCCGGCTTGGGCCCGGGCGCGATATTCCTCAGTGTTCCTCGTCGTCGAGCTCCGGGTTCCAACCCCGGGTTCCCGCGGCACGAATCGCCTCGTCGTAGATGCGGCGGTGCCGTTCGGCCAGGTCCGGCGGCAGCGAGCTGGGCAGGCCGCCATGACGGTCCCATTCCTGCTCCACGCGGCTCATCAGCGCCTGGATCCGGCCCAGCTCCCAGCCGGCGCAGTCCTCCGCATCGCCGATCAGGCCGAACACGCGTGCGTCGAGCACCATGCGTCCGGTCGGGGTAAGACCGTGGGAATCGTCGCCTAGCCCTGGATAGATCTTCTTCATGTCCTCGCCCGTTCGCTGTCCAGCCACCGCTTGACGAACACATCGGCCAGTTCGCGCACCGATTCCGCTTTGAGGATCAGGCCCAGATCGATCATCTCGGTGAGCACGGCGCCGCTGCCCCGGCTGGCCGGGATCGGGACGCTGACGATCTCGTCCTGTTCCTGGCGGAAGAAGACCGCGGCTACCACGCCGACGAACCAGATCGTGCGCGCGCCCTCTGCGCGGGAGCGCAGCGGATCGTCGCGCACGACGAACACCGGGCTGCCGCTCGATCCCGGGTACACGGCCGCGTCGATCAGGAACTGCTTGCGCCCCTCGAAATCGAGCTCCAGCGGCGTGGCGGTGGTTCCGCGGCGCAGGATCGGCATCAGGTTGACCTGGTCCCAGATCCCGCTCGGGTAGCCCACGAACAGGATTTCCTCCAGCGCGTCGAAATCGCGGACCTGCGCGGCATCGGGAATGCTGCGGCTGTCGATCGACTGGTAATACAGTTCCACGCCCATGTCGCGCGCCGCCCGCTCCAGCGGGCGCAGCGGAATGATCGTCAGGTCGGTCTGCGCGTCCGGATGGTGGAACCAGGCGGCGGAAAAGTCGTCGATGTTCAGCTGGAAGCTGCGCCCGAAGTCGGGCCGGCCCTCGCGCTGCTGGGTGAAGATCAAGCCGCCGCGGCGCACGCCTTCGACCAGATGGCGGTTGGTGACGATGAACGGGGTGGCGCCCCGGGCGTGGCGGTGCGTGATGACGAACGCGGTGCCCGATCCGGCGCTGCCGTCCTCGAGCTCGGTGTCGACGCGGACCGTGGAGAAGAGCAAGCGCTTGGCCGCGGAGTCGATCTGCATGCGATGCCCTGCGGGTTGCGGTACCGGCCGCTCAGGATGCCGCGCGCTGGTTGAGCCGCTCGATCGCCGCGATCGCCGCGCTCTGCGCCGCCTCGGCCTCGGCCTCGGTGCCCATCATCGTCAGGCGGCCGAAGGTGCCGAAGGGCTTTACGTCCACCAGCGTCACGTGCGCGCCCTTCTCCGCCTCGTTGGCGGCATAGACGATGTATCCGGCCGGCTCCACCTCCAGGATGAACATGCTCTTGCCCGGCAGGATCATCGAACCCTTGCGGAACTGGCGGTTGATCAGGGTAGCATGGTCGGGCGTGATCGCGCGGATGATCTCGTTCCAGGCCACCTTGCAGCGCAGCCGCGACTCGACGCGGGCGCCCAGCTTCTCCAGCACCAGGTCGCCGGCGGCCAGCACCTCGCTCTGGTTGCGGTAGTGGATCTCCATCGACCCGAAGGACCGCTCGACCACCTGCTCGCCCATGCGCACGTTGGTGCCCTTGAGCGCGATGTCGGAGAGGTTGTGCACGGCCATCCCCGGCGCCACCTCGATCCACATGCAGGCGTCCCCGGGCACCGGCAGGAAGCCCTGCGAGGAGGTCGCCAGGTACGACGCCAGCTGCGGCTGGAGCGCGTCGATGAAAACGAAGGTGCGGAGGCTGACTTTCATCGTCGTCGACCGCTCAACGGGTAAGGCTCATGTAGAGCAACGGAAGTTTCTCGGGCAGCCGTTCGAGCTGGTCGATGACCGTGAAGTTGTTCGCGCCGAAGATGCGCGCCACATACTGGTCGGCATGCGGATCGAGCGACAGCGCATATACGGTGATGCCGGCGCGCCCCAGTTCCTCGACCGCGCGCCGGGTGTCGTGCCGCAGGTACTGCGGATCGCGCACGTCGTTGTCGGCCGGTTCGCCGTCGGTGACGACGAAGACCACGCGCCGGCTCTTGGGCTGCGTGGCGAGGTAGTGGCCGGCGTGGCGCAGGGCCGCCCCCATGCGGGTGGACAGATGCCCGGTCATGCCGGCCAGGCGCGCGCGCGCCAGGTCGCCGTACGGCTGGTCGAAGTCCTTGAATCGGTAGTAGTGGATGTCGTGGCGGCCATCGGAGCAGAAGCCATGGATGGCGAACGGGTCGCCGATGCGGTCCAGCGCGTCGGCCAGCAGCACGGTGGCCGAGCGGGTCAGGTCCAGCACGGAATAGTCGTGGCCGCGTACCTTGTCGTTCGAGGACTCGGACATGTCGAGCAGCACCAGCACGGCCAGGTCGCGCACCGTGCGCTTGTGGCGCATCATGATGCGCGGATCGGGCTGGCGGCCCATGCGCAGCTCGATCATCGCGGCCACGGCGGCATCGATGTCCAGGTCGTCGCCGTCCTCGACGCGCCGGATGCGCTGCATGCCCTGCGGAACCATGGACTCGATCAGGAACTTCAGGCGCGAGATCACCGGCTTGTTGGCCTCGATGATCGCGTCGATCACCGCCAGGTCGCCCACCGGGGGGTGGCGCTCCAGCACCGTGGCCCAGTTGGGCCGCTCCAGCTGGATCTGGTAGTCCCACTCGGCATAGTGAAACGGCGCGGAGATCGGTGGCCGCCCCAGCAATTCATTGATGCTCGTGCCGTCGTCGAACAGATACTCGGTCGGCAGCTCCCAGACCTCTTCGGCGTCGTCGCCGGCAAATTCGTTGTCCAGCGCGTGGACCATTTCCATCAGGCTGACCTTCTTGCGGACCTGCTGGCGGTCTTCCCAGGTCGCCGCCAGCGCCAGCGCTTCGTCGTATTCGGCAAGCTGCCAGATCGCGCGGTTGTCGTCCCGGTACACGGCGCCTTGCTTCACGCCCTGCGACGGCAACGGGGGCAGGCCCCGCCCGGCGAGCGCCGCGGCCGCCGCCACCCCGAGCTCGAGGCTCAACGCGTTGTCCTGCAGGGTGCCGGAACGCGCCTGGAAGGCGGCGACCCCCTGCTGCACCCAGGGGTCGGGGTCCTGCGAGCTGCCTTCGAGCAGCGCCCGCGCCAGCCGGTCGATCAGCGCGCCCACGCCGGTGACCGGCGCGGCGTAATCGGCTCGCGGGTGCAGGGCCAGCCAGGCCTCGCGCATGTTGGGAAACTGCGCGATGGCCAGTGCCTCGACCCGGGCGTCCTCGAAGGCCTCGACCAGCGCCTGCTCCAGCGGCGAGCGATCGTCCCGCTGCAGCGGCTCGCGGCCGAACACCAGGTGTGCGGCACAATGGTTGGCCGCCGCGCGGTAGACCTCCAGGCCGGGCACCGCGGTGCCGGTGGACGTATCGCCCGCGGCCACGTCGTCGTAGGCATCGGCGATGTGGACCACGTAGCGCTCGATGTACGGCCTGAGCCCGTCACGGCTTTCGTAGTCGCCGGCCGTGGGCCGCAGGAAAAAATCGCGGTTCCAGATGGCGCGCAGGTAGATGTTGAGGCGCCGCTGGATGTCCACGAACAGCGTGCCCTTGCGTTCCTGCTGCAGCACGCCCTGCGCGTCCGCACTGCTGAGCGAGAAGTACGCCACCTGCCCTTCGAGGTCGGACTTGTACGCCTGCGCGCCCCACTGCACCCAGCGCCGAAATCCGCCCAGCGTGAGCTGGGACAGCAGGCGGTCCAGGTTCTCCAGCATCGGCCGCAGTCCGCGCGGCGCCTGCGCCAGCACGATCTCGAGCACCTTGAGGTAGCTGACGAACAGCTCGGCGTCACCGACCCGCTGCGCCGCCAGCGGCGCGGTGCTGGCGATCAGCGCCAGCACCTGGCCGGAGGTCTTGGAGGCCATGCCGAGCAGGAAGTTGACCAGTTCGGGCAGCACCTCTTCACCGATGCCGCGCGCCAGCTCCGGCATCGACTCCAGGAAGCTGACGACCAGTTCCTCGCCGCGCCCGAGGTGGTGCAGGGCCAGCGCCCCCTTGAGGTAGTTGTCCAGCCCGCGCGGCGTGAAGGCGCGAGCGGCCTCGTTCCAGGTGGCGCGCAGCAGGTCCTGCGCCTTGCCCGGCAGCTCATCGAGCAGCTCCTGGAATTCTTCGAGGTGGATGGCCATGGAGTGTGGTGCCGCTGGCCCGCGCCGTCAGGGCGCAGGAGCTAGAAATAGGTGGTGACCGCCGCGTCCAGCGCGTCGCGCATGTCCGGGTCGTCGGTGATCGGGCGCACCAGCGCCACCCGGCAGGCGGCCAGCGGAGCGACGCCGCGCGTGATCAGCGAACCGGCATAGATGAGCATGCGCGTCGAGATGCCCTCGTCCAGGCCGTGCCCCTTGAGGTTGCGGGCCCGTTCGGCGATGTGGACGAGGTTCTTGGCCACCTCGAGCGCGACGCCGCTTTCATGCGCGACGATCTCGGCCTCGACCTCGTGGCTGGGGTACGCGAAATCCAGCGCGCCGAAGCGCTGCTTGGTCGACTGCTTGAGATCCTTCATCAGCGACTGGTAACCGGGGTTGTACGAGATCACCACCTGGAAATCCGGGTGCGCCTCGATGATTTCCCCTTTCTTTTCCAGCGGCAGGATGCGCCGCGCGTCGGTCAGCGGATGAATGACGACCGTCGTATCCTGGCGCGCCTCGACCACCTCGTCGAGGTAGCAGATCGCGCCGTGGCGCGCCGCCAGTGCCAGCGGGCCGTCCTGCCAGCGCGTGCCGTTGGCATCGAGCAGGATGCGCCCGACGAGGTCGGACGCCGTCATGTCTTCGTTGCACGCCACGGTGATCAGCGGGCGGCCGAGCTTCCAGGCCATGTACTCGACGAAGCGCGTCTTGCCGCAGCCGGTCGGTCCCTTGAGCATGATCGGCATGCGCACCGAGTATGCCGCCTCGTAGAGTTCGACCTCGTCGGCCACCGGCCGGTAGTAAGGTTCGGCGCGCACCCGGTAGCCGTCGAGTGCGCTGGCCGCCGACGCCGTCGCCGACGCGGCCGGTGCGGAGTTTGCGGCGGCCCGCCGCGCGAAGCTGGTCGCGGAGGTCTGCACCGAAAAGCCGGAAGGCCTCGCCGAGGTCTCGCGTCGCGGCAGGTAACTGCGGTTCTCTGACATGATCGGGTGCCGTCCGGGCGAATCAGTCGGGCCAGACACGCCGGGGGAAGAGCGCCTCCGCCTCGGGAGCAGGTTTCTGCGCCGGTGCGGATGGGCGCGCGCCGGCAGGGATCGCGGCTGCCGGTGCTGCCGGTGGCGTGGGTGCCGCCGGTGCGCGCTTGGCGGCACGCGGCTGCTTGACAGCGCTGGGCTGCTTGACAGCGCTGGGCTGCTTGACGGCGCTGGGCTGCTTGACGGCCGGTACTGCGGCCGACTTGGCGTGGCGGACACTTTGGGCGAGCTTGTCTTTCAGGGTGCTCATTTCAGGCTAACTCCTTGAGAATGGCGTCGATCTCGGCGGCGGCAGCCTGACCGCGGCCGCCCATCTGATAGACGGATACGCCCTCGAGCGCGGCGGTCTTGTAAACGCTGCGCCGGCGCACGACGGACTTGAGCACCGGCAATCCGAACTCGGCCAGCGCGTCCTGCATGGCGGCGGACAGCGCGCTGCGGTTTTCGATCTGGTTGAGCAGCAGGAAGGCCCGCAGTTTCTTGTTGCGTTGGCGGGCCTGCTCGATCTGGGCGGGCAGGCGCAGGCTGGCCCAGAGATCGACCGGCGAGGGCAGGACCGGGATGATCACCGTGTCGCAGCCCAGCAGGGCCAGTTCGGCCTGGCGGCTGTCGGCCGATGGCGGGCAGTCGAGCACGACGAAGTCGAAGGCGCGAAAGTCCCTGCGCAGATCGCGTGGAGCGCCGCCCGCAGCCAGCTGCTTGACGGTGGCCGGAAAGGCCTGCGTGCCGGCCGCGGCCCACTGGGTGGCCGAGGCCTGCGGGTCCAGGTCGAGCAGCACGGTGCTGCCGCGCCGGGCCAGGCCACAGGCCAGGTTGACGGCCACCGTGGTCTTGCCTGCTCCGCCCTTCTGGTTGAGAACGGCGATGAGGCTCGAAGGGCTGGCCATCAACGACCCGTGGTCCCATGCGCGACGGCCAGCGCGGCGATCTGGCGCGCGAACGCTTCTTCAGCGGCCGACAGCCGGCTGCTGTCGGCCGCTTCGAGCGTCAGGTTGACGTAGGTGGTGCCGAAATTGATGTTCTGCGGATGCATGCCGCAGGCCTGGCCGGCGGCCGCCAGCGCATCGAGGAAATCGCGCGTCTGCGCGTAGCGCTCGAACGTGAAGCGGCGGAACAGGGCCGGTGGCTTGTCGCGCCGCTCCCAGCCTTCCCAGACCTCAGCCATGGCCATTTCCCTTGGGGCCTGCCGTACCGAGTTTCTCGAGGTGCTCGCGCTCTTCCTGCAGCAGCTGCCCGAACAGGGCGGCCGCCGGGTCATCGCGCAGGCGCCGCACATGGGCGAGCGCGTCGCCATAGATCTGCACCGCGCTGGCCTCGAGCTGCCGGTCGTGCGCGAGCAGGTCCTCGGCGCGCTGGCCGAGACGTGCAACCGGCAGCTGGCCCGCGCAGGGCGCCACCCCCAGGCGGATCTGGTGCTCGATGAGCTGGCTGGCGTGCCCCAGTTCCTCGAGCGCCTCGGCGTGCAGTTGCTGCGCCAGCGCGGCGTCGCCCCATAGCCGGGCCAGCACGCTTTGCGCCAGGTACTGCTGCACCGCCGCCATCTCGTGGTTGAGGGCGCGGCTGAGCCAGCCCAGGGTACGGGGATCGACGGCCATGATTGCGGCGCCGCGATCAGCTGCGGGTAGAGGTGATCTCGGCGTCCCGGCCACCGCTGCCGGCGTCCGGGCGGGTCGGCAGGATGCCTTCGACCTCGTTGTGGACCCGGGCGATGATGTGCGCGGCGACCAGGCCGTCACCGACGCGCTCGCAGGCGTCGGCACCGGCGCGCACCGCCGCGTTGACCGCTCCGGTCTCGCCGCGGACGATCACCGTGACGTAGCCGCCGCCGACGAACTGGCGGGAAATCAGGCGAACCTCGGCAGCCTTGGTCATTGCGTCGGCCGCTTCGATCGCCGGGACCAGTCCGCGGGTTTCAATCATGCCCAGGGCGATGCCGTTGACGTTTGCCATTTTTGTTACCTCATTCTCGAATGTCGGGGTTTTCAGGCGCCGGGGGCAGTCGGCAGGATGCCTTCGACCTCGTTGTGGACCCGGGCGATGATGTGCGCTGCCACCAGGCCGTCACCGACGCGCTCGCAGGCGTCGGCGCCGGCGCGCACGGCGGCGTTGACGGCGCCCGTTTCTCCGCGCACGAGCACGGTGACGTATCCGCCACCGATGAACTCGCGGCCGACCAGACGGACCTCGGCGGCCTTGGTCATTGCGTCGGCCGCTTCGATCGCCGGGACGAGTCCGCGGGTTTCAATCATGCCCAGGGCGATGCCGTTGATGTTTGCCATGTCTTTTTACCTCGTGATGTGCGGGATTTGCTCAGGCGGCCGGGGACTTGGGCAGGATGCCTTCGACCTCGTTGTGGACCCGGGCGATGATGTGCGCGGCGACCAGGCCGTCACCGACGCGCTCGCAGGCGTCGGCACCGGCGCGCACCGCCGCGTTGACTGCTCCGGTTTCGCCGCGGACCATCACCGTGACGTAGCCGCCGCCGACGAACTGGCGGGAAATCAGGCGAACCTCGGCAGCCTTGGTCATTGCGTCGGCTGCTTCGATCGCCGGGACGAGTCCGCGGGTTTCAATCATCCCCAGGGCAATACCTATCGTCTCAGCCATTTACTACTCCTTTGTCATTGAAGTTCATTGAATGGAACACTTGCTGCTGCACACGGGTGCCCGCGATGCACACCCCCCTTGCCTTGCCGCCGGTACGCGATGTCACGATTCGTCCCAGCCTTCGATGATTCCGCAGATCGTCAGGTCCGTGTACGTGTTCGGATCTGGCATTGCCAGCCGCGCCGCGGTGCCGACACAGGTGAACACCCACTTGCCCGGCGGCACTCCCACGGGGTCGGTGGCGACCATGGTTTCCCCGCGCTGGCCGCGCAGCACGCGCAGCGAAGCCTGACCCAGGCCGGGCAGCCGCCGGGTACACACCAGTTCGTCGACGACGCGCCAGACATCCATCAGGGCGCCTCCGGATCCCAGCGGTCGATGATGCCGACGATGGTCAGGTCGGACGGAAAATCGCGTGCCCCGGCGGCATCCCGGGCGGCGGAGGAACTGACGCAGATGACCCAGTCGCCGGGAACACAGCCCACGGAATCGACGGCGACGCTGCGCGTACCCCCGGCCTTCTCCTGCACCACCAGCAGCGGCCGGTGGCCGAACGCATCGATGCGGCTCGTCGACACCAGGGTTTTTTCCACTCGCATGATTCGCATGATGGTCGTCTCCTCAGTGCGCGGACGGCGGCGCGACGTCGGCAATGAACTGGCACCGCACCGACCCCTGCCGGTCGCTGACCGCAACCTGGCAGTTGAGCTGACCCTTGTCGGACAGGTCGGGAAACCGGCGCAGCACGGCGTTGCGCACCTGGCGCGCGCGCGCCACCGACCGCTGTTGCGAGCCGGGTACCCGCGCGTCGTAGCTGAAATGGACCAGAACCGGGGTCGCCAGGCCGTTGACCAGGTTGAGCCCGTTGAAGATGCGGATGCCGACGTCCAGGTCGGACGCGCCTTCCTCGATCGTGTCGAGGTGGGCGTAGTAAAAGAGGTTGCGCAACTGCAGCGCATGGGGCGCCTCGCCCACGACGATGCATTCCTCGTCGTGGCCGACGACCGAATAGCGGCCGCCATGGTTCTGCACGACGTATTCGATCTGCGAGATATTGGCCTGGGCCAGCGCCGCGACCAGGCGCCGCATGCCGTCGTGCATGCGGCCCTGGCCTTCGCCCGGGCCGCCCATGCCCTCGGCATCGGCGATCAGCGCGTCGATGCGCGCGCGCGCCGCCGCGGGGTCCAGTCCCAGGCTCTCGCGGTACAGCACGGCGGTGTCGACGTAGCGGTGCGGATTCAGATGACCGCCGGCATCGGGCAGGTGGATGCGCAGCGCATCGATGTCGGTATCGACGCCGATCAACAGCGTATCGGGCGCCGCACCCTCGCCGAAGCTGCGGTCGATCGCCGCACGCAGTTCGTCCAGGCGTCCGAGCGCGGCATCGGTGGCGACCCGGTCGCGGCTGCCGTGCGCCGCGCAACCCTGCGCGCCCGGATGCGAGCTGCTGAAGTGGTACGCGGCCACCTTGAGGTAGTTCAGGCGCTCACCGCCGGCGATCGCCCCCGAGAGGCGTTCGACCTCGCGCTGCGCCCAGTCGGCCATGTCCGATTCGACATCGAACAGCGCCCCCGCATACGCCTTGACGTGGACGCACGGACCCGGCTGCATGCGCAGGATGAAGGGCACCAGGCCCTGCAGGCGGCCGTCGGCGCAGGGGCTGATGTCCACGGTGTGGTACCCGCACTGGCGCAGGAAGTCCTCGTCGATGGGCAGGCGGGAAAGCCATCCGGCCTGCTCGGCCTGCGCCTGGTCGATGCACAGCTTCAGGCTGCGCATGATGCAGTGCGAGTGCAGGCGGCGCAGGTCGAGTCCGCCGACCCAGGCGCGCTCGAGCAGGTCCTCGGGCAGCTCGAAGCCCAGGTGCTCCTGCGCCAGCCGCTGCGCCGTATCGGCGAAGTCGGCGTCGTGCTGGTGCGCGGAGATCCGCTTGAGCACGCCGACGATCTGGGCGAAGCGCTGGCGGACGCGCTGTTCGTAGCGGAAGAGCTCGGCATTGATGTGTGCGTCAGTCAGCGAATGCTCGCAGCGCGAACCTGCCCCGACCACGCAGGCCGGATTGGCCAGCTCGGCCGTATCCGTCGCCACGGCAACCGGAGCCTCGAGCGAGGTGCTCCGGCGCAGTGCCAGCATGCGTTTGCGGGTGTCCATCGACGATCACCTCAGCCTCTGGCCCCACCGGATACCGTGATGGCGGCGCCACGGCGCGCACTGCCCGCCGAGCCGGTGATCACGGAGTCCGGCACTTCGGGACGCTCGATATTGCGAAAGGCCATGGCGCTGGCGCCGGTGCCGCGCGGCTGCCCGCGCTGGGAGGGATTGCGTGCCTGGCTCGACGCCCCTTCGGTGCCCGAGACGCGCGGATTGGAATCCCAGGCATCGCCCGAGATCGGCCGCCCCTGCTGCTTGCCTTCCCCGCTCACGCGCTGCGCGGCCGCCACGGCAGCATCGTCCTTGGCCTTGCGCCACGAGTTGTCCACGTGGCGGAAGTCGGGTGTGCCGGTGATCAGGCCGGCCCCCTTGTTCACCGGGCCGGTGATGCGGGCGTTCTCCAGCGCGCTGCCCGTGACCGACCCGTCGCGGCGTTCGCGTCCCTCGCGCGCCGGGGTCATGATGCTGAAGCCCCGCGTGGGTGCGTCCGCCACCGGCAATTGCGGCTGGCCGCGAAGACCAAAGCGCCCTCCGGCCGTGCAATCGGTGGGCATGTTGTCCACGCCGAGGTACGGCGTACCGGTGACCGCGCCGCAGGAACCGCGTTCGTCGCCGGTGACCGGGGAGCCGCCCGCGCCCGGCCGGTCACCGGTGACCACGGTGGCCGGAATCGAGCCACTGTCGCGCACCAGCGAACGCTGCTGTGCGGCACTGGGCGCCGGGCAGAACTGCTGGAAGTTGGCAGCGCCGGAATACTGGTCGCCGCTGACGACGGCGCAGGTACCGGCCTCGTTGCCGGTCACATTGCCGGCACGCCCGGGGTAACTGCCCGAGACCGCCTGGCCGCCCAGGCTCATGTCGACGACCACCTTGTTCACTGGTGCCACGGCTTCGGTGGCGCCCAGCTTCGTGAGCTGGCGGGTACCGATGTAATCCATGCCGGTGACGGGCTTGTACCCGAATGTCTCGTCACCGGACAATTTTGGGCTCGGCGCCACCTCCGAACCCGTGACGGTGCGTCCCCCGACCGTCTCCATGCGGCCCACCTTGCGCGGGGTCGGCGTTTCGCACAGGCCGGCAAAGTCGGCCGTGGTGTAGTACTGGCTGCCGGTGATCGAACGGCACGAGCCCACTTCGTTGCCGGTCACGTGGCCGGAGCGGTCCACCGAGGTCCCCGACAGGGTCTGGTCGCCGCGGGTCGACATCACGCTGACCTTGCGCGGCGCCGCAGGCGCGGTCGTCTTGCAAAAGTCACGGAACTGCTCGGTCGAGAGGTACTCGGTGCCCGTCACCGGGCGGCAGCTGCCCGGTTCGTCGCCGGTCTGGCGGCTGCTGCGGCCGACCATCGTCCCGGTCACCGGCCGTCCCCCGCCGGTGTGGGTCAGCGACACCTTGGCAGGCGCCGGTGCCGGCCGCGACGTGCACAGCGCATCGAACTGCTCGCCGCCGATGTATTCCGTGCCGGTGATCGTGCGGCACGAGCCCGGCTCGTTGCCCGTGACCTTGCGGCTGCGTTCGACCATCGTTCCGGTGACGCTCTGTCCGGACAGCGTGTGGCCCTCTTCCACCTTGGGCGGCACGGCGGCATCGACCGCGCGCGTCTTCACGCGGCCGCTGGCACGGCTTGCGGCGCTGGCCGCCAGGCCGGTGCGCCCGGCCAGCGACAGCGCCTTGCGCCGCTGCATCGACACCTGACGGCCCGTGGCGCCCTTGGTCATCGCCGATTGCCAGTCCTCGCCGGGCATGGTTGCGGCGATACGGGCAGCCTGCGCCACGCGGCCGAGACCCGCCTTGCCATCCTGGGTGAGCGCGGCGCGGCGCAGGCGCGCCAGCGCCCGCCCGGCGCTGCTCGCCACGGCGGGCAGCACGCTGCGCTCGGCCGCCGCCGCCGGCTGCACCTGCTGGGCCGGGCGGCTCTGCGCGGCGGCGCTGCTCAGCGCAACGGCGGAAGCGGTGGACGCCGACGTGGTGCTCGTGGTGCTCGTGGTGCAATCGCACTTGGACCCGCAGGCACAGTTGCCGGCGGTGCGCGACGGCCGCACGTTGGCGGCGCTCCGCGCGGCGGCGGCCGGCCGGGCGACACCGGACTTGCCGTTGCGGGCCATCGCCTGCCGGCGCTGCAGCGCCAGCTCGCGGCCGGAGAGTGTTGCACTTGCCTTGCCCTGCGCGGTTGTGTTCATGACGGTCCTCGGCGCTTCAATCCGGTTCGGGGCGGCATACGGACCGCCCCCCAACGACAGCTGCTAAACCCGGGCCCGCGGCGATCGCCGACCCGGACGGCCTCAGCGGTAGACAACGAACGCAGTACCCTGGCTCTGGGAGTAGTTGTCGTACGCGAGAAAACGCACCATGTGGTCGGGGAACTCGCGGTGGCAGGCTTCGAGCTCGGACAGCACGGCATCGACGGACTGCTCGCCGAACAGCGGCAGCTTCCACATGTACCAGAAGCTGACGCTCGCGGCGGTGCCCTTCTCGGCGTGTTCCACCGCGGGGTTCCAGCCCTGGGCGATCGCATAGGCGATCTGGCGGCGGACCTGATCCGGCGTCATCTGCGGCAGGAAGGAGAAAGTCTCGTAGCGCTTGGTCGAGTGATAGGCTTGTACGGCCATGGCGAAATCCTTTGCTAGGGAATGCCGGGCGGGGGCGGGCGCAACGCGGCGTTGCGCTCGTCCGCAGCCCGGGCGGGCATTACTTGTTGGCGATGTCCAGCTTGTCCACGGTGTCGAACTCGAACTTGATTTCCTTCCAGGTTTCCATGGCGATCTTGAGTTCGGGCGAATGCTGCGCGGCGGCGGTGAGGATCTCCCGGCCCTCGCGTTCGATCTGCCGGCCTTCGTTGCGCGCCTGCACGCAGGCCTCCAGCGCGACGCGGTTGGCGTGCGCGCCGGCCGCGTTGCCCCAGGGGTGGCCCAGCGTGCCGCCGCCGAACTGCAGCACCGAGTCGTCGCCGAAGATGCTGACCAGTGCGGGCATGTGCCAGACGTGGATGCCACCCGAGGCCACGGCCAGCGCGCCGGGCATCGAGCCCCAGTCCTGGTCGAAGAAAATCCCGCGGCTGCGGTCCTCGGGCACGAAGGACTCGCGCAGCAGGTCGATCCAGCCCAGCGTGGATGCGCGGTCGCCCTCGAGCTTGCCCACCACGGTGCCGGTGTGCAGGTGATCACCGCCCGACAGGCGCAGGATCTTGGTCAGCACGCGGAAGTGGATGCCGTGATGCGGATTGCGGTCGAGCACGGCGTGCATCGCGCGGTGGATGTGCAGCAGCATGCCGTTGTTGCGGCACCAGTTGGCCAGGCCCGTATTGGCGCAGAAGCCGCCGGTGATGTAGTCGTGCATGATGATCGGGGCGCCGATCTCCTTGGCGAACTCGGCACGCTTGTACATCTCCTCGGGGGTGGGCGCGGTGACGTTCAGGTAGTGGCCCTTGCGCTCGCCGGTTTCGTGCTCGGCCTTGAGCGTGGCCTCCTGGACGAATTCGAAGCGCTCGCGCCAGCGCATGAACGGCTGGCTGTTGATGTTCTCGTCGTCCTTCGTGAAGTCCAGGCCGCCGCGCAGGCATTCGTAGACGGCACGGCCGTAGTTCTTGGCCGACAGGCCCAGCTTGGGCTTGATCGTGCAGCCCAGCAGCGGGCGGCCGTACTTGTTGAGCTTGTCGCGCTCGACCTGGATGCCCGCCGGGGGGCCGCCGCAGGTCTTGACGTAGGCGATCGGGAAGCGCACGTCCTCGAGGCGCAGCGCGCGGATGGCCTTGAAGCCGAACACGTTGCCCACCAGCGAGGTGAACACGTTGACGACCGAACCCTCCTCGAACAGGTCGATGGGGTAGGCGATGAAGGCGTAAAAGCAGGTGTCGTCGCCGGGCACGTCCTCGATCCGGTAGGCGCGGCCCTTGTAGTAATCGAGGTCGGTCAGCAGGTCGGTCCAGACGGTGGTCCAGGTCCCCGTCGAGGATTCGGCAGCTACCGCGGCGGCCGCTTCCTCCCGATCCACGCCCGCCTGGGGCGTGATCTTGAAGCAGGCCAGGATGTCGGTATCCAGCGGGACGTAGTCTGGTAGCCAGTACGTTTGCCGGTATTCCTTGACACCAGCCTGATAGGTTTTGACTGCCATGTTTTGCGTCTCCTTGTGGCGCTTGGGCTGTGATGAATGCTTTGGACGGGGCGAGAGGTTCGAGGCGCGAACCTTAATTGAACCCAACCATAAATAACAATTCTATTTGCTGATAGCATGCATGAATATTATTTATGTGTATTCGTTCTCATGCATCCGGCGCTGCGCCGGCGGGTGCCCGGCCCGCACGGGCCGCCGCCGGCCGCCCGGCTGGGGATTCAAACCCGGAACTTGACCGGTCGTCCGACCTGGATGTCGCTCACGAAGATCACCCCGGAGTGCACCTCGAAGAACGGCTGGAATCCCTCGAGCAGCGGACCGGCCGATTCCTCGGGCACCGCGACGATGATCATGATCAGCGCGTCTTCCTCGTTGAACATCAGGTTGCCTTCGTAGAAGCCGTGGCTGCCCTTGCCCGACAGGTTGCCGACGATCGTGTAGCCCTTGATGCCGGCCCGATCGAGCAGGTCGGTGGCGAACTCGCGGTGCACGCCCTCGATGATGATCTCGAGCTTCTTCAGCGGATGGAGCTTGACCGTGTTCATGGATGGGCCTCGTTGGATATCGGCTTGCCGGGCGGCGCGAGCGGCGCGCGCGGCTGCAACTGTCCGTGCTCGAGCACGAACGGGGTGTAATTCTGCTCGGGGTCGAGCACGATGGCCCGCACCCACTGCCCGCGAACCAGGCTCTTCACCTTCACCACGGCCTGGACCGCGCGCATGGCCATCTCAACCGGTGCCTCGATCAGCACGATCAGCCGCATCGGCTGGTGGTACGGCTCGCCGTCGCGCCACACGGTCTGCACGGGAAGTCCCGTGCGCAGGTCGCTGCAGCTGCCGGTCATCACGCCGAAGCGCCCCGCCACGTTGTGGTAGACCTTGCTGCCGCTGCCGAAGCGCTCGTTGTCGACGGTCGAAAAGTAGTGCTCGAGGTTGATCCATTCGCCCACCACGGCTGGGCCGGTGAGCAGGTTCTCCAGCAGGCGGCCGCGCGGATCCAGCCGCCAGTCGTACGAGAGCAGGAAACTGCGCCCTTCCAGGTCGCTGTTGCGCGTCAGCAGCCGCTGCCCGATCACCGCATAGGCGTTGCCGGCGAGCCCCCATTCGGGCCGCACCTGCGACCAGTCCACCGCGCGGCCCTGCACGAGGCGCGCCGCCCGGGCCGCGTCGACGTGGCCGGCGCGCGGCAGCAGCGCCTTGATGCGCTCGGAGGCGTTCAGGCGCGAGGCGGCGCGCAGGCCGTTGCGCAGGCGCTCGACGTACACCAGCAGCCGCGGCGGCAGCAGTTCCACGTCGTGCAGGTCGATCTGGTCGGTGGTGGTGTTGTGCAGTGCCGGCACGAACCAGCTGTCGGCCGGCAGCGCCAGGCCGCGCTCGCGCAGCACATCGCGCACGGGTCCGCTGTTGGCCATCTGCGCGAACACGCGCGCGCTCACCAGGCCCTGGCTGCCGCCGCAGGCGCCGCAATCGAGCGCGGACTCGTACGGATTGTTGTCGCTCTGGCTGCCGTGCCCGACGACCAGGATGAAGCGGGAGAAAACGCTCGTGAAGCCCAGCGTGGTGAGCGCGGTCCAGACGTAGTTGGCCTGCTCCTCGACGGAAAACCCGATGCGCCCGAGCTGCGCCAGCTGCTGGGCCGCCGTGTCGGGGTCGACCAGGTAGACCTCGCGCAATTTCTCGATGAACGCGGCCTCGCGGGCGCGGCTGATGCGAAACGCGGCGTTCAGGAAGGTCGGCGCATCGCGCTTGCGCAATGCGGTCTCGCGCAGCTCGCGGATCATGTCGTCGGTGACGCGCTCGCGCTCGATGCCCAGCTCGGCCTGCAGCGCCTTGGCGATCATCGCCCGCTGCAGCGTGCGCACGATGGACGCCGCCTGCTCGCGCGTCAGCTTGTCGAGCAGCAGGCGCGTCACCGGCCGCTCGGCCTGCACCTTGCGGCGCAGGCGCTGGTAGGCGAGCGGGGCCAGCGTCTTGCCGAAGAGATCGAGACCGAACAGCATGCCGACCGCCTCGACGGTGACGAACGGCGAGACCACCGAACTCTTGAGGTCGTGCAGCACATGCCCGAGCGTGGAAGCCCAGTGATCGTCCTCGAAGTCGATCTCGGCCGGGATTTCCAGCACGAGGTTCCGGGGCGTGACCACCGCCGGGCACAGGTGCGCCTCGCTGCCCTTGCCATAGCCGAGAAACCCCACCGGCACGCCGAAGAATCCGGCGATGCCGAAGGTCTGGAACTCGCCGATCTGCTCCAGGTGGCGGCGCAAGGGCTCGGAGCGCACGTCGATGCAGAACATGGCCTGCGCGAACGGCCGCCGGCCACCCGGCGGCAGGCTGGCGGGCACCGAGAGCCGCTCCAGCAGCCTGCCGATCGCGTGTCCTTCCATCGCCTCGAGCCAGACCATGCCCTCGGACCGCTCGAGCTCCTGCAGCTGCGCGACGAAGCGCGCCAGATCGTGCGTGTCGAGCGCGTGCAGCGCCGCCTCCTGGCCGGCACGCTGTGCCAGCGCGCCCAGGCGGCGCGCCTGGGCCTGCGCCCGGTCGCCGATCCATTGCGGGGCGTACTGGGCCCATAGCGCCTGGCACGCCGCTTCCTTGCCGCGTGCCAGGGTGTCGCCGATGCGTCGCGACCACTGCGGCAGCGCCAGGCCGGCGTGCAGGTGCAGGCGCAAGGCCGCGCTGGCCGGGTGATCGAGACGCCATCGGCGCAGCGCCTCGTGCGAGTCGGGCACGCCGCGCCGCGCGGCTTCGGTCTGGACCAGGGCATAGCCGTAGACCAGGCGGATGGCCAGGAAATCGACGAGGTCGCCCGGATGGCGGCGCGCCCAGTAGTACTTCTTGGCGCTGGAGCGCCAGCGGATGAATCCGGCCCAGCCGTGCAGGCGCGAGAGTTCGGCCGTGAAGCAGGCCTGCCAGTGCTCGGGGTCGACCGCCATCCGCTGCATGACGAATACGATGGCGTCCTCGGCCTGCGCCGCCTGTTCCAGGATGCGCCGGACGGCGGCCGCGCGCCGCGAGAAGCGCTCGCTGCTGCGCGCCAGGTCCGCCCAGGCGGCGAACAGGCCGCGCTCCCGGCCCGGCATGCCCCAGGACGACTGCTCCTCGTCGAAGAATTCCAGGCAGCTCTTGATGACCAGGTCATCGAGCGTGGCGCCCAGCCTCGTGCCGTGCAACAGGTCGATGCACTCGGCCAGCGGCCGCTGCTCCGGCAGGCGCTCCGCCACCCAGGTCGACCACCAGTGCACATCGTCGTCGCCGGCCGGGGTGGCCTGGCCCTGCAGCGCGGCGGCCAGGGCCGCGATGTGCGGGCGGTCCGCGCCGATCGCCGGCGCGTCGGACGTATCTTCGAGCAGTGCGTGCATCCAGGCCGCCCAGTCGATGCCGGGCACGGGCTGGTAGTCCAGGACCCGTCGCGCCACCGCCTCGCGCAGCGTGGCTGCGTCGACCTGGCCGCGCGCCTGCCAGCGCTGGTATGCCGAGCGCGGCAGAAAGGCCTTCGCATGGAAAAGCTGCTCGCCGCGGCGCACCGCCTCGGCAAAGGGCAGGTGTTCGAGCCCGTACAGCGGGTTGTGGTGGATGAAGTTGCGCATCGGCCAGAAGTACGGCACCGGCTCGCCGGCCACATAGGTCGTCGCGCGCACCCGCAGGCGGTTTGCCAGGCTCAGTGCATCCATGTCGTGCTCCAGGCATAGGCGGCAATGGCGAGCAGCAGTACCGGCAGGCCGGCCAGCAGGCAGGTGGCGGCGCCCAGGTCGCGCCCCCGCGCAGGCGCCGCAGGCGCTCCGAAGAACGCGCGCTGCCACAACAGCGCCCCGGACCAGGACCATAGCCACCACACCGCGCCGGCACCCGCCGCCGCCCACCACGGGACGTGGCCGATGACGAACAGCATGCCGAAAAATCCCGGAAACGGCGGCGCGCACAGCGCCGCCAGCACGCCCACGGCGAGCATGATGGCCAGGCGCGGCGGCGCCTCGCCCACGCGCCCGTGGCCCAGGTAATCGCTGCCGAGGCGGCGGCCGAGCGCGAGCGCCACGAGATGCAACATGGCACACGCGGACCCGAAGACCAGGGCCGCGGCGGCCAGGTCGGCATGACTGGCGCCGGCAGACCACGGCAGCCACAGCAGCGCCAGCGCCGACGTGCACATCATCGTCGCCCAGCGCGACAGGTCGTACACGGTCAACGAGCGCCAGGCGTAGAACAGCGCGGTGGACAGCGCCAGGGCCGGCAGCAGCGATGCCGGCAGCCGCACCGGCAATGCGGCGAGGACGTCCGGCGGCCCGGCCTCGGCCAGCAGCAATACGCCGGCCAGTGGCCACACGCTGCTGACGAGCGCGCGCAGCGGCGCCAGGCGCAGGCGGTCGACCAGCGCATTGAACAGCATGCTCAGCGGGAAAAGCGGCCAGAGCAGCGTCAGCGCGAGCAGGGTGAGCGGATCGGCCACGGTCAGAGCCAGCGCAGCCAGACGTTCATGCGCCGCGAGGCCGACAGGACGCGGTCCGCGAACCAGGCCCAGACCCCGGGAATGTAGAACTCGCGCGAGACCAGGCCGTAGATGCGCAGGTAGGCCCGATTCCAGCCGCCGCCGCCTCGCCCCGGGATCGGCGTTTCCTGGGCGTAGAAGTTCGCGAGCCAGCTTGCCACGAGGACGACGGTGACCACCACCGCGATGATGTCGAAGGCCAGCACGTTGATGCTCGCCGATTCGTAGATGGCCTCGGCCAGCACGCGGTCCGGCAGCAGGAAATCATCGAACGCGTGGCCGATCACCGTGTACCCCATGACGACGACCAGGAAGGAGAGCACGACCAGGCCCATCGTGCGCCAAGGACTCGCGGTGTCGAGCTTGTGGGTCGAAAAGAACACCTGCGCTCCCGTGACCCACCCGAAGAACAGCAGCACCAGCGCGCCCTGGCGCTGGAAAACGTCCGGCGACACCGTCTGGTGGGACAGGGCCAGCACCACGACCGGCACCAGCACGGTGATGGTCACGGCGGCCAGCCAGGGCAGGCGCGCGGCGCGGCGCGGCCGCCGCTCCACCACGAAGGTGTAGATGTCGTCGGCCGGCACGCCGTCGTCGTGGCGCGCCTGGGCGATGACGCTGCCCGAGCCCAGGAACAAGGTCGCCTTGAACAGCCCGTGGGCGATCAGGTGATACACCGCCAGCGAGAAGGCGCCCAGCCCGCACTCCATGATCATGAATCCCATCTGGCCCATGGTGGAGTAGCCGAGCGATTTCTTGATGTCGTTGCGGGTCAGCATCAAGGCCGAGCCCAGCAGCGCGGTGACCAGGCCCACGGCCATGGCCAGGTGCAGCACCATGCTGGCACGCGGAAACAAAGGGGCAAAGCGGTTGAACAGGAACCCCCCCGCATTGACGACGCCGGCATGCATCAGCGCCGAGACCGGTGTCGGGCCGTCCATCGTGTAGGGCAGCCAGATGTGCAGCGGAAACTGCGCCGAGCGGGCGAAGGCCGCCACCGCGACCAGCAGGGCGGCCAGAACGGGGACGTCGAGGCCGGCAAACTGCGGTTGCGGGCCCTGCGCGACGCGGCTGAAGATCTCGGCGAGGCTGAGCGTGCCGTAGCCATGCCAGAGCAGCAGCACGGCGCCCAGCAGCGGCAGGTCGCCAAAGCGGTAGGTGATCCAGGTCCAGAACGCGTAGCGCCCGCTGGCCACGCGGGTGGTGTCGTGACCCAGCAGCGCATAGAGGAAGACCCCCACCAGGAACCAGGCCGCCAGCAAGGAGAGGAGGTCGCCGGCGACGACCAGCCAGAGGATCACGCCCGTGATGCCGTCGAGCAGTGCGAAGAACCGCACATAGCCCGGCTCTTCGATCATGTAGCGGCGCGAGTACACGTGCACCACCAGGCTGATGGCCGCCACCAGCGTGGCCATCACCGCCGAGAGGTGATCGAGCGTGAGGACCAGCGTACCCGCGTGGACGGTGAACACGGCCGGCGGCGGCGAACGCAGCGCGATGACCAGGACCGCGATCGCCGCGAGCAGGTCGAGCCATTGCGCGCCGACGCTCAGGCGGCCAGCACGGCGGCGATCGCCCGCGGCCAGCAGCGGGACCAAGAGCGATGCCAGCAGGGGTAGCCCCACCAGGGCGATCAGACTGACGTGGGCCCAGGAATTCACATTTGGCTCGCCGCGTGTGGCGCATCGGCCGAGCCGTTATGAAAATGGCGTGGACGCAAGCGCAAGGCGGCGATAGTAGGGCCTCAGTGGGGATAATCTAAATTAATTATCGTTATTCCTTTCATAAGATAAATTTATTGCTAGGCGCCAACGGCATGGGCCGCATCGGCGCGCTCCCAGATGCCGCGCGCAACGCGTCGGTGGACGCTGCCGTTTGCGGCAATGCGGAAAAGATGCAGCCAGGCGTTCTCCACCAGCTGGCGCACGAGCTCGTGACGGCCGATGATGTCATCGATGGCCGCCTCGGGCGCTTCGATGAAGACACTCAGGCGCAGCGGCTCGTGCACCCAGCGCTGCCCGTCGTGCAGCGATTGCAGCGGCAGGCCGACGCGCAAGTCGCCGCCGTTACCCTCCAGAACGCCGATGGCACCCCCGGTGACGTTATGCAGCACCTTGTTGCCGCTGCCGAAGCGCCTGTTGTCGACGACCGAGCCGTAGTACTGCAGGTTGATCCAGTTGGCCACCACCATCGGGGCGGTCATGATCAGTTCCAGCATGCGGAAGTCGTGGTCCTTCTCATGGACGTACTCGTGCAGGAAGGCGCGGCCGCCCAGGTCGATGTGCGCCGTGCGCTGGCGCGGCGCGGCGATGAAGGCCGCGTTGTTGGCCAGCGCCCATTCCGGCCGCACCTGTGACCAGTCGCGGCTGCGCCGTCGCACCTGGGCTTCGAGGGCCCGGTCGGGCAGCCCCGCCATGCCCAGCAGCGCAGCGCGCTCCATGCGGGCCAGTCCGGCAGCCTGCTCCAGCCACTGGCGCAGCTGGTCGAGATTGCGTGCCTGCGCCGGCGGGACATCGTCGAGGTCGAACAGTCGCACGGCGTCCGTGGTCGTGTCGTGCAGGCCGGCCAGGAACCAGGTGTCCTCGGGGATGTCGATGCCGCGCTCGCGCAAGCCTAGGCGCACGGCGGGATCGTTCAACAGGGCGGCCACGACGCGCGCACTGGCCTCCCCGGTCTGCCCGGCGCAGGCGCCGCAGTCCAGGCCGGTGGCGTGGGGGTTGTTGACCGTGCTGCTGCCGTGGCCGGCCAGCAGGACGAGGCGGCCGAAATTCGCGGTCATGGTCATCGCGCGCAGGATGCGCTCCGCGTGGCCGACGCGATCGTCCGGCGGAATGCCCGAATCGGCGTGGTGCACGCGGCCTTGCGTGGCGGGCGCCGCGTCCAGCGTCGGGCCGATGCGCTCGATGGTTTCCCGGTCGATGCCCTCCGTCCGGGGGTCCGGAACCGGCCGGGTCCAGCCGAAGCTGTCGCTGAGCAGCTTGGCGCCGTAGCTCAGGCCGACGGCCTCGACGAACGAAAAGCACGAGGCGGCCGAAAGCTTGAACGCCTTCCACGCTTTCGAAAGCCCGATGCGGCGGCGTCGCAGGGCCGCCGTCGAGGCGCCATCGCCGCCCTTGACGCGTTCATGGATGCGGTAGCCCGGAGTGAAGATCACCGGGACATGGGCACGACCGGCGCTCGCCCCTAGCGGCACGTATTCGATGAAGATGCCGAAGAAGCCGGCAAATCCGATGGTCTGCACCCTGGGCGCTACCGTCTCGAGCGCGCGGCGGAAGACCTCGGAGCGCACGTCGATGCAGAACGCCGCCTGGACCGCCGGGCGCGGTGCCGGGCCCGCTTGCGGGCTCGGGGTGGCGGAACGCGCCAGCGCGGCGATCACGTTGCGCTGGAATCCGATCTCCATGGCTTGCAGCATCACGCGATCGATCTCCGCCGCTGCGCTGCGCTTGGCCGACGGCGGGCGCATGCTGGCGGCGAGCATCTCGCGCCAGCGTGCGACCAGGGCGGCCGATTGCTTCTCCTGGTAGAGCAGTACATCCCACATCAGGCGGATGGCGAGCAGGTCGACGATGGCGTCGTCGCTACGGCCGGCCAGCTCGGCTTGCCAGCGCCGGTAGCGGGCCCAGGCTGCCCAGCCGCCGATGCTCATCAGCGCCGCATGCAGGTAGCGCTCGACCGCGGCATCCGGTATGCCCAGCCGCTCCACGGCCAGGCCGATGGCGGCGCGCGGTTCCGGCGGCAGCTGCGCGGCGGCCGTGCGAAAGCCGGCAAGCCCCATCATGGCCGGACTGCGGTCGATGACGGCGGCCTTGCGCCAGGATTCGTACAGCGACAGCGTGCGCCACGGTGCCGGCACCATGGCCTGGCCCAGGTCGAAGTACGCGGCGCAGTGCAGGCTGATCCGCTCCGTCACGAAGCTCGACCACAGGCCGCCCTCGACCCGCTCCAGCACCTCGCTCACCGAAGCCATGCCGAGCTTGGGGCGGGGCGCCTCCGCGGCGACCGCGCTGCGGACGTTCTCGACCTGCAGGCGGCTGCCGCACCGGGCGATCGCCTGCTGCAGGTCGTCGTCGCCGATGCGCCCGAGCGCCAGTTGCTCACGGTAATAGTCGCGCGGCATGTAGAGGCTGTTGCCGGTGATGCGCGCCAGGGTGTCGGAGGCCGCCTGGAAATCCTGGTCGCTCAGGCCGAAGAAGGGGTTGACGGCGACGAAGTGCTCGAGCGGCCACAACGGGGCGATGCGCGCGCACGCGGCATCGATGCGCCGGTCGAGCTCTGCGCGGGGAGGGGGCGCGGCATCCTTCACGGTGGCGGCGTCGTTGAGGTTCATGTCTACGCTCCGCGGTACGGGACGGTGGCGAAGGGCGCGGGCGGCCTTTCGGGCCCTGGCATCGGCGTGGGCCAAACGCGCTGCAACAGGCGGGTGATGAAGACGTCGATGTACAGGCCGTTGTAGAGGTGCAGGTAGAGTTCGTCGCCCAGCGCCTGCGGAGCATGCTTGAGCAGCTGCTGGAGCACCAGCAAGGCCAGGAACTCGGCAACCGTCGCCGCGGCCAGCCCGAGCTGCAAGGGCCCGCCAGCGGCCTGGACGGGAACCACGCTCGTGTGCACGGCCGCTTCGAACAGGGCGTGCAGCGAAAAATAGGCGAGCGAGACGGCGGCCGCCAGGCCCAGGCCACGCGCCAGGAAGCTGCCGCTGCGCATCACGGCGGCCGTCTGGAGCAGCAACTGGCTGGCGGCGATGGCGACGATCACGCCCACCGCAAGCAATGCCGGCTGTTCGCGGCCCGATATGCCGAACGCCGCGCCCACCGCCACCGCCACGAGGCCGCCGGCGAGCAGCGCGGCAAGCAGGCGGCCGGGACGAAAGCCGTCCGAGCCCAGAGCCAGGTGCGGCGCCCGGAAAGCATCGACGCCGCTGCCGGAGGCCAGGAACGCGTGGGCCTTGTACAGCGAGTGCGCCACCAGGTGCAGCATCGCCAGGCTGTAGAGACCCAGGCCGCATTCGAGCAGCATGAAGCCCATCTGGGCCGAGGTGGACCAGGCCAGCGCCACCTTGATGCTCGTCTGCGTGAGCATCACCAGCGACGCCAGGCCCAGCGTGACCAGGCCGACCACGGCCAGCAGGGCCAGCGCCAGTTCCGAATGGGACATGACCGGGCTCATGCGGATGACGAGGAAGGCGCCCGCGTTGACGATGCCCGCGTGCATCAGGGCCGACACCGGCGTGGGCGCCTCCATGACCTGGATCAGCCAGCCGTGCAGCGGGAATTGGGCCGACTTGAGCGCCGCGCTCAGCACGATGAGCATGGCGGCGACATCGAGCGCCGGCGGCAGCGGGCCGTGCAGCGCGGCGAGGATCTGGAACATCTGCGCGAATTCGAGCGTGTGCAGCGTCGAGCCGATCAGGAAGATCGCGACGATCAGGCTCAGGTCGCTGATGCGGCTGGCGATGAATTTCTTGTGCGCGGCCAGCACCGCGTCGCGCCTTTCCCGGTAGAACATCAGCAGCTGGTGCAAGCAAAGGCTGGTGGCTATCCAGGCCAGCGCGAACATCAGCAGGTTGCCGGAGGCGATCAGGGTGAGGATGGCCGCCAGGGTCAGGGCGAGCCACTTGTTGAACCGCCCCTGGTTGGCGTCACCGTCGAGGTAATTGCGCGCGTAGCGGCTCACGACGGCGCCGACGAAGGACACGAGCAGCAGCATGATGACCGTGACATTGTTGACCCAGGTGCCCAGCGAGAAGGCCCCGATGCCGCCAGGCAGGTCGATGCTGAGCAAGGTGAGCGTGCCGGGGCCCGCCAGGGCCCGGGCGACCGCCGCCGCCACCGCACTGGCCAATGCCAGCCAGGCTGCCGCGCCGCAAAGGCTCGCCATCCGGCGCGGCCGGGCATTGGCCCAGGCGGACGGCAACAGGCCGGCCAACAGCAGCATCAGCGGTGCAGCCAGCGCGAGGCTCGGGCCGATCCGGCTATCGATCATGGCGGCCCCCGCCAGGCGGCAATGCGCCCTTGCCGGCGAGCCGCGTGCCCGGCTGCGCCGTGGTCGGATCGTTCATCGTCTTGACTCCCCTGTCGCTGTCAGTAAAGAAGCGTGTGGCGGCTCGCCATCGGCACCGCTCTTGGAAAAGGAGTCTAGGAAAACTGCATTAGAATTAATAATGAATAAATTTCATGATAACGATAGCCTCCAGGCTATCATCGAGCGGAGGAAAAGCGGACCATGATGCACGTCACCCTGCGCCAGCTGCAGGCCTTCGAGGCGGTGGCCCGACTGCGCAGTTTCTCGCGCGCGGCCGGGGAAATGCATGTCACCCAGCCCACCGTTTCGAAGCAGATCCGCCTGCTCCACGAGCAGATCGGACTGCCGCTGCTGGAGCAGCTGGGCAAGAAGGTTTTCCTGACCGAAGCCGGCGAGAAACTGCACGCCACCTGCGCCGACTGGCTCGACACCTGGGGCCGATTCGAACAGACGATCGCCGACCTCAAGGGCCTCAAGCAGGGCCGGCTCAAGATCGCCGCGGTGACCACCACCAAGTACTTCATGCCGCGCATCCTGGGGCCTTTCTGCGCGCAGTACCCCGGCATCGACATCTCGCTGGAAGTGATCAACCGCGACCGGCTGCTGGAGCGCCTGGTGCGCAACCAGGACGACCTGTACGTGATGGGCGTGCCGCCGGAGGGCCTGGATATCGAGAGCGAGCCCTTCCTGGACAATCCGCTGATCGTCCTGGCCCCGGCCACCCATCACATGGTCGGTCGCACCAGGATCCCGTTCACGGAATTGGCGCAGGAGAACTTTCTCGTCCGCGAGCGGGGCTCGGGGACGCGCATGACGATGGAGCGGGTATTCCAGGAGCGCCGTACGGAGCTCCGGATCCGGATGGAACTGGGCAGCAACGAGGCGATCAAGCAGGCGGTGGCAGGAGGTCTGGGCCTGGCGCTGCTATCGCGCAGCACGCTGAATCTGGATCCCAGTCAGACCGAGCTCGCCGTGCTGGACGTGGAGGGCTTTCCGATCATGCGCTCGTGGTACGCCGTACGTCCCAGGGGCAAGCAGTTGTCGGTCGTGGCCGCCACGTTTGCGGATTTCCTGCGCACGCATGTCCAGCTGTTCATGCCGCGCCTGTAGCCGGCGCACGCATCGAGCCGGGCCAGCAGCGCCGCATTCACAGGCCAGCAATCCAGGCGTCATAGCGGCGCATGAACTCGCCGGGCACCTCGAAGTGCGGCAGCGCGCCGGTGGGCAGCACCACCACGGTCCAGTTGGGCCGGTCGGCCAATGTGCGCAGGCCGCTGTAGTTGGTGAAGTCGCCGCGCACGCCGTGCGCGACCCAGACCGGCATCGACAGCGCCCGATACAGGCTGCCGCTGTCGCCGCTGAAGAGAAAGCCGCTCAGGAAGTACAGCGGAGCGTGCAGCGCGCCGGGCAGGCGCGTGATCACGCAGTCGTAGTCGAGCAGGCCCTCGTCGATGGCCGGCGAGCCCCAGGTGCGCGCCAGGAAGTACCGGATGACACCGCGCCGCGTCAGCAGCCCGAACAGCCGGTGCCCCAGCGCCGGCGCGGCGATGATCGCGTACACGGCCGCGCTGCCGCGGGTGCTGCCCGCGGGACCCTCGCGCAGGCGCGCGCGGTTGAAACCTGTCGGGCTGACCAGGCCCAGGCTGCGGAACGCATCCGGCGCCTCGCTGGCCGCGCGTGCGAGGAATTCGGCCGACAGCGACAGGGCGATCGCATCCACGGCCACCTTGCCGTGCTCGCGCTCGACCTGGGCGAGCAGCGTGTGGAGGGCGTCGGTCATCAGGCGCGGCGTGTAGCGCCGGTCGCTGCGCTCGGACAGCGCGAATCCGGGCAGGTCCAGCGCGTATACCGGCCGCAGGCGCCGGTAGTGGTCGTAGAGCGGCTTGACCTCGTAGGCGGAACCGGCGGCATTGATGCTGTGCACGAGCACGAGCGGACGTTCGTTCGTGTCGGCGGGTCCATCCTGGTACCAGGACAGCAGGCCCACGCCCGGGTCGAGCACCTCGCGCCGGGCGCCCGCCAGCGCCGGGGGTACCCCGCGCGCGGTATCCGGATCCGAGATGAGCTCGCCTGAACTCTGCCTATCCATCATGGGGGGTCCGATCCAGACCTGTGCACGCGGCGCTGCGTTTACCCCATGGTGCACGCGACGCCGCGTTTACCCCATTGTACCGGTGGCTCCCGTCCCCACCTCCTCGGTCCAGACCTGGAAGCCCGTCAACGTACTGACGCCAAAGGCGCTGCTCAGGGCGACGTCGGCCGCGTCGCGGCCCCGGGCGATCAGCACGCGGCCGATGCGCGGCACGTTGTTGCGCGGGTCGAACGTGTACCAGTGGCCGCCCAGGAAGGCCTCGAACCATGCGGCAAAATCCATCGGGCCGTACGGCGGCAGCGTGCCGGTATCGCCCAGGTAGCCGGTGCAATAGCGTGCCGGGATGTTCATGCAGCGGCAGAAGGCCACCGCCAGGTGGGCGTAGTCGCGGCACACGCCCGTGCGCTCGTGCAGGGCCTCCAGGGCCGAGCGCGTGACGCGCGCATGCTCGTAGCCGAACTGGATGTGGTTGTGCACGTAGTCGCAGATGGCCTGCACGCGGCCCCACCCGGTGGGCGCGTTGCCGAACAGGTCCCACGCCGTCTGCGACAGCTTGTCCGTCTCGCAGTAGCGGCTGCCCAGCAGGAAGAGCAGGGCTTCCTCGGGCAGATCGGGTACCGGCACCTGGTGCGCATGGGGCACGACCACGTCCAGCGCACCACTGTCGTTGACGATCGCATCGCCGCGCACGCGCAGGCGCCCGGGCGGCGCGACCACCCGCGAGCACCAGTTGCCGAAGCTGTCCCGGTACTCCGACGCCGGAACCGGCGGATCGAAGACGAGATCGTCGCGGCTGACCAGGTCCGACACGCGCGAGTAGTGCACGTGCAGGTTGAAGATCATCGGCGTCGCCTGCGGGCTGTGGTAGGTCATGTCGAACCCGACTCGGATCTGCATGTCGTTGTCCTCTCTTCGGTTTACGTGGCCAGGTTCAGTCGCCCACAGCCCGTTGCAGGCTGCTGGCGGCCAGCGCGCGCAGCATCGACCAGGTGCGGCCGCCGGCGCGCACGAGCGCCTGGTTGACCTCGAACTCGATGCCCAGGTAGCTGCGCGCGGGAAATGCCTTGCGCAGGTGCGCGGTCAGGCCGTCCCCGCGACCCAGGTAGGGATAGTTGCGGCGGATGCGCAAGCCGGGCGCACCCTCGGCCAAGCGGCGCTTCCAGTGCGCGCAAAGGGCCGCCTCGCCGGGGCGGCGCGGGTCGTAGAGCAGGCCCACGTCGGCGCGCCGCCATGCGCCGTCGAGCCGGGGCGTGAAGCTGTGCGAAGAAATGTGCACCACCCGCGCGCCGCCTGCCACCGCCTGCCCGACCAGGGCCTCGACCCGGCTGCGGTAGGGCCGGTAATGCTCGTCGAGGATGCGTTGCCGGGCGGCGCGGGACTGGTCCCGCGTCAGCTCGGAGAACAGGTGCGGATGGCCGACCGAGCGGTTCAGGTCGACCAGCAGCCGGCTGATCGTGGCGCTCACGAGCGGGGCGTCCAGGCGCCGGGCGAAGCTGCGCGCCATGGCCAGCGCGCCCGGATCGTAGCCGCGGTGGCTCTGCAGCAGCGCCTCGTGGCCGCGCGCGAGTTCGCCGTACCGCGACGGAAACCGGTTGCCACCGTGCTCGCAGGTGACGAGGAAGCGGTTGGTGCCCACGGCCGCTCACCACGTCAAGTCGGGCAACTGGCGAAACACCTGGCGCGTGCCCTCGTTCCACTGCTGGCCGAGCGCGCCCAGGTAGGGGTCGCCCAGGTCGAAGCGCCGCCGCTTCCGCACCTCGAGGCTGTCGCGCTCGTAGCAGATGAGGTCGATCGGCATGCCCACGGACAGGTTGCAACGCATGGTCGAATCGAAGGAGACCAGCACGCACTTGGTCGCGTCGGCCAGCGGCGTCGCGGGGGTGATCACGCGGTCGATGATCGGCTTGCCGTACTTGGCCTCGCCGGTCTGGAAATAGGGCGTATCGATGCCGGCCTCGATGAAGTTGCCCTCGGCATAGATCCGGAACAGGCGCATGGCCTCGCCGCGGATCTGCCCGCCGATGATGAACGAGGCGTTGAAGCGCATCTCGTTCTCCTCGAGGAATTCGCCGTCGCGCCGTTCGATGTCGCGCATGGCGTCGCCCACCAGCATCGAGGCGTCGAACATCGAAGGCGCGTTGCGCAGGTGATCGGCGCTTCCGCTGCCCGCGGCGCAGCGCTTGCTGAGCAAACCGATGACGGCCTGGGTCCCGGCCAGGTTGCCGGAGCTGAGCAGCACCAGCACGCGGTCCCCGCTGTTCTCGAACACCGTCATCTTGCAGAACTTGGCGACGTTGTCCATCCCCGCGTTGGTGCGTGAATCCGACGCGAAGATCATCCCGTCATCGAGCTTGACGCCAACGCAGTAGGTCATGTTGCCTCTTGGCCGTCCGGCCGGCGCCACCGCGGTCGCCGAGCACCATCCGGCGCGCTCCAAGCCTAGCGCAAGGAGGCCCCACCCGTGCGTGCGGCAGCGCACGTTGCACCAAAGGCGGCGTCGCGTGACCCCGTTCAATGACCCGCGGACGCGTCGGGGTTTCGATAGTCCGCGCCTGTGTGCGTTGGTGCACAGATAGCCGGGGCGCCGGGCGCTAGCGTGCATCAGCAATGCCGGACGCGCCCTGCGCCCGGGGCCGGGGAGCGCCGTTTCGTGATTCAAGTCCTGATCGTCGATGACAGCGAGCGTGAGCGCACCGATCTGGCGCAACAGTTCGCCGGTCACCCTGACCGCTATTCACTGATCGTGGCAGCCAATTTCCACGAGGCCGTGCGCGCGGTCAGCCAGGCCGCCGTGCACGTGGCGATCGTCGATGTGGCCCAGTCCCGGTGCGACGGCTTCGAACTCATCCGCGACATGAAGAAGATCCGCCCGGCGATGCAGATACTCGTCTCCTCGGCGCGCTGCGAGCAATCGACCGTGATGCGCGCGCTCACCGGCGGCGTCAGCGGCTACATGCTCAAGTCCGCACCCGACCGCGACGTGATCACGGCCGTGGACAAGGTCGTGGCCGGGGAGCGGTATCTGTGCCCGCGCATCGCCGGGCGCTTGTCGTCCCAGCACCTGGTCGCGGGCGCGGCGTTCACGCGCGCCGGGGACGGCGTACGCCAGAATCTTCCAGGGGCGTGACGGGCGGCTGCACGCTCATGGAGCGTCCAGGCGCACGGCGATGCGCCCGCGCACGCTGTTGACGAACCACAGCGACTGGGCGCGCGCCAGGTCCTCGACGCGCAGGACCGCCTCGCGTACCCGTCCGCGCGCTACCAGCTCCCGGCGATAGACCCCGGGCAGCACGCCGCAGGCCAGCGGCGGTGTCAGGCCGCGGCCATCGATGCACGCGACCAGGTTGCCGCGCGTGAACTCCGTGAGCTCGCCGCGTTCGTTATACAGCAGGGCATCGTAGAGTTCCCGGCGCGCCGGTGCCAGGGCATCGTAGAGGCCGCGGCGCGTGGTCTTGTGATGCAGCCAGGGATTGGCGCTGCAGACCGGGTGGGGCGCCAGCACGACCGTGGCCTTGCCCGGCGGCGGGCCCAGCGGATGGACCTCGGTCGCGGTGCTGCCGTCGGCCGCCAGGCGCAGGCGCACGCGCCAGTCGCCGGCGCCGTGGGGCGCGGCGGCGGCGGCAAGCGCGGCGGCCACGCGCGCCGGGTCGAAGGCAAAGCCCAGCGCCTGCGCACTGGCGCGCAAGCGGCGCAGGTGGCCGGCGCGCAGCCAGTAGCGGCCGCGGTGCAGCCGCAGCGTCTCCAGCAGTTCATAAGCCGGGCAGGCCCGGTCGAGGAAGAGGCGCTTGGACTGCCACTCGGCGTATTCGGCCTCGGCCGCCGAGTCGATCACGATGCCGCTGCCGATGCCGCATTCGGCCGTGCCGCGCTCGGCATCGACGACAGCCGTGCGGATGCCGACGCTGAAGATCGCTGCGCCGCCGGGCTGCACGAGGCCGATCGCGCCGCAGTAGACGCCGCGCGGCGCCGGTTCGCAGCGCGCGATGGCCGCCATCGACGCCGCCTTGGGTGCGCCCGTGATCGAGCCGCAGGGAAACAGCGCGCCGAACACCTGCTCGAGCCCGGTGCCGGCACGGGTCCGGCAGGCGACCTGCGAGGTCATCTGCCACACGCTGGGCCACGCTTCGACCGTGAACAGCTCGGGCACCCGCACCGTTCCCAGTTGCGCCACGCGGGACAGGTCGTTGCGCACCAGATCGACGATCATCAGGTTCTCGGCCCGATCCTTGGCCGACGCGCGCAGGCGTTCGGCCGCGGCGGCGTCGCGCCCCGCATCGGCATCGCGTCCGGCCGTGCCCTTCATCGGCCGGCAGAGGAGCGTGCGCGGCTCGTCCGCCTGCCAATGGAAGAAGAGCTCGGGCGACACGGAGCAGACCTGCCAGCGGCCCAGGTCGAGGTAGGCGCACCAGGCTCCCGCCTGCTCGGAACGCAGCGCATCGAACAGACCCAGGCTATCGCCCAGGAACGCGGCCCGTAGCCGCGTCGTGTAGTTGACCTGGTAGTAGTCGCCGTCGGCGATGCCGGCGCGTATGGCCGCAATCGATGCATCCACCTGCGCGCGGTCCGTGATGTCGCGCCAGGCCCCCGTGAGGAACTCGCCGCGGGGGCGCGCGGCGGCGGCGGTGTCGCGGTACAGCGCGAACATCGCCAGCGGCAAGCCCTCGACCGGCGGGTGCGTGAGCAGCGCGGCATCGAAGGCAGCGGCCGCCTCGTAGGCGACAAAGCCCAAGGCCCAGCCGCCCTGGCGCGCCCAGGATTCGACCCGCGCCAGCAAGGCGCCCAGCTCATCCGCGCGGCGCGCGACGAGCACGTCCGCGGGATCGGCAAAGACCGCCCGCAGCCTTCCACCGCCGGCGGCGGGCAGGTCGATCTCGCAGTAGGCCCCGGGCGCCGTCGACGGTTTCAAGCGCTTGCTTCCCTTGCCGTGCGGCGCATCGAGGTGTCCCACCGAAAGGGGGTAAGTGCGTATATTGGCACGCCATCCGCGCAGGCCCGTGGCGCCCTGCGGTCGACCTTGGGGTCACGGGACTGCCGCCACGTTCCTGCCGGGGTTCGAGGATGTCCATGCTGTCGAAGATCAAGGTCTCGGGTCGCCAGGGCCTGCGCGCCGCGGGCGCGTTGGCCTTGTTCGCGTGCGCATTGCTCGCGCGCGCCGCGGACGTCCAGGTCGCCGTGGCGGCCAACTTCGCCGCGCCGGTGGCGCGCATAGCGGAGGTGTTCGAGCGGCAGACCGCCCATCACGCCGTGGTCGTGATCGGGTCGACCGGGCAGCTGTACGCCCAGATCAAGAACGGCGCGCCTTTCGAGATACTGCTGGCGGCCGATGCCGCGACGCCCAAGCGGCTGGAGGACGAGGCCCTGGCCGTCGCGGGCCAGCGTTTCACCTATGCCACCGGCAAGCTGGTGCTCTACAGCACAAGGCCCGGCTACGTCGACGGCCAAGGCGAGGTCCTGCGCAACGGCAACTTCGCGCACCTGGCGCTGGCCAATCCCGCCACCGCTCCGTACGGTACGGCGGGCCAGCAGGCGCTACGGGCCTTGGGCCTGCTCGAGGCGGTACGGCCCAGGATCGTGCAGGGCGAGAGCATCGGACAGACCTTCGAGTTCGTCGTGTCGGGCAACGCCGAGCTGGGCTTCGTGGCCCTCTCGCAGGCCGCGCCGCCAAGCCGGCCGCAAACCGGTTCGATGTGGCTGGTGCCGCAGGAACTCTATGCACCGATCCTGCAGGACGCCGTCCTGCTCAAGCCGGGTGAAGGCCACGAGGCGGCCCTTGCGTTCCTGCGCTTCCTGCGGTCCGATCCGGCCAGGGCAATCATCCGCGCGTACGGGTACGGCGTCTGAGCTGTCTGCACCGAACCATAATGACCCCCCTCTCAAAGGTGAAAAACCAAGGCGGAAGAGAGCAGGAGTCGAACCCACCCGGGAGCGCATGACGCCCCCAACCGGGTTTGAAGCCCGGCCGCCCCACCAGGGACGCTTCTCTTCCAGTCATAAGCAGAACTTGAAATCCGGGCTCCTTCCGGTCTAGTGCGGGGCCACGGCCGGGGCCACCGCGGCGGCCATGCGCAGCAGGCTGTCGCTGCGCAGCCGGTGCAGGTCGCGCGTGCGGCGCGTGTAGCCGACGCGGTCGAAGAACTCCAGGATCTGTACCGTGCGCTTGCGACCGATGCCGCTGCGGTCGCGAAACGCGGCGGCGCGCACGCCGCCGTCGCCGGCCTCGAGCGCGGCGGCGATGCGCGCCAGCCCGGCGATCGCCGCCGGCGCGTAGAAGAGGTCGCGCACCACCTGGAAGACCTCGGCACGGCGCGCGAGGCGCAGCAGTACGCTGCGCACCAGCTGCTCGTCGGCCGCCAGCTGGCGGGCGATGTCGCGCACCCAGGGCGGATCGAAACCGCCGGCGGCCAGCAGCGGCAGCACGCGCGCCGCCAGCCGCTCCTGCTCCGGTCCCAGGCGCAGATCGTGGCCGGGCAGGTGCAGCCAGGGCCCGGTGCGTGCGATCCGGCCCTGGTCCAGCAGCGAGGCGATCAGCGCCTCGGCCACCGGCGGCGCCAGCGCCGGACACGCGATGCGCCGCAGGCGGGCGCTGTCGGGTCCCTGCTCGTCCTCGAACTGCGCGTGAAAGCGCGCCAGGCCTGCCAGCACGCGTTGCTGCAGCGCCGCCGCGTGCGTGGCATCGAGCAGGCGCTCGGCGCCGGGCGCACCGACGCGCAGGCCACCCGGGGGCAGCTTGAGCGCCGTGGCGGGGACGTTGCGTGCGCGGCAGAACGCGGCCAGGTCCACGCCGTCGGGCGCCTGCGCCAGCAGGCCGTGCAGGGCGGCCGACGGATCCGTCAGCCGCAGGCTTGCCAGCGTGGCCAGGCGCTGCGGCGCGCGCCGATGCCGCGCCGGCGCGAACGGGTCGACCACGATGCCGCCGCCGATGGTGCGCGCGGCCGCGGCGTCGCGCAGGATGCAGCGATCCCCGTGCAGCGCGACGATCGGGCGGTCGAGGACCACCTGTGCGAGCCCGGCGCTGCCCGGGGCGATGGCCGTCGCCTGCAGCGGCACGACGCGGCCGGTGACGTGCGCGGTGCCCAGGTGCAGGTGCACGGCCGCGCGCCCGGTCAACGCGCACGGCGCCTCGGCCAGCAGCTGCAACTGCAGGTCGAGACGCTCGGTGGGCGCATGCAGCGCCGGATCGAGCACCCAGTCGCCGCGGGCGATCTGATCCTTGCTGGCACCGGCGAGGTTGAGCGCGCAGCGTTGCCCGGCGTGGCCCTGCTCGGCCTTGCAGCCCTGCGCATGGATGCCGCGCACGCGCACGGTGATTCCGGTGGGCGACACCGTCAGGCGATCGCCCACCGCGACGCTGCCGGCCACGACGCCGCCGGTGACGACGGTGCCCACGCCATCGAGCGCGAAGCAGCGATCCACCGCCAGCCGGAAGCCGCGGCCGGGCATGCCGGCGCCGGGCGCCGGCGCGGTGGCGCACGCCGCGGCGTGCAGGTGCGCGCGCAAGGCCTCGAGGCCGCGCCGCTGCGGCGCGCAGACCGCAAAGACCGGACTGTCCTGGAGGCCCGTGCCGGCCAGCAGTGCGCGGATGTCGCGCTCCACCTGGGCCACGCGCTGCGGCACGACCCTATCCACCTTGGTGAGCGCCACCGCGCCACGCTGCAGGCCCAGCAGGTGCAAGACCTGCAGGTGCTCGACGGTCTGCGGCATCGGCCCGTCGTCGGCTGCGACGACCAGCAACGCGAAATCGATGCCGGTGGCGCCGGCGAGCATCGTGTGGATGAAGCGCTCGTGGCCGGGGACGTCGACGTAGCCGATCATGCCGCCGTCCACCGTGGGTTCGTAGGCGTAGCCCAGCTCGATGGAGATGCCGCGGCGCTTCTCTTCGGCCAGGCGGTCGGTGTCCACGCCGGTGAGCGCGTGCACCAGGCTGCTCTTGCCGTGGTCGACGTGCCCGGCGGTGCCGACGATCATGTCATCGGCCCAGGCGCAGCGCGCCCAGCTGCGCCGCGAAGGCCGCCTCGTCGTCCAGGCAGCGCAAATCCAGGTGGAAGCGGTCGTCGCGCACGCGCCCGATGACCGGCACCGGCAGCGCACGGAACGCCGCCTCGATGCCCTCCAGCGCACGTCCGATGCGGCGCTTGGACGCGCGCGGCGCCACCGCCAGCCCGGCGCTGGGCAGCAGGTCGACCGGCAGTGCGCCGCTGCCGATCTGCGAGAGCATCGGCACCACGCTGGCGACCAGCGTGGCCGGCAGGGCCGCTGCCAGCGGCGCGAGCAGGCGCTCGGCCTGGGCGTGGATGTCGGCCACGGGCCGGGTGAGGAGCCGCAGCGTCGGCAGGCGCGCGCCCAGGTGCTCGGGCGCGCGGTACAGGCGCAGCACCGCCTCGAGCGCGGCCACCGTCAGCTTGCCCACGCGCACGCAGCGCTTGAGCGGGTTGCGCTTGATGCGATCGATCAGCACCCGGCGTCCGGCGATGATCCCGGCCTGCGGTCCGCCCAGCAGCTTGTCGCCGCTGAAGGTGACGAGGTCGGCGCCGGCGGCGATGGCGTCGCGCGGCGTGGGCTCGCGCGGCAGGCCCCAGGCCGAGAGATCGGCGAGCGTGCCGCTGCCCAGGTCGACCGCGAGCGGCAGACCGCGCGCATGTGCCAGCGCGGCCAGCTCCGCGTCCGGCACGCGGCTGGTGAAGCCCTGCACGGCATAGTTGCTGGTGTGGATGCGCATCAGCAGGGCGGTGCGCGGGCCGATGGCGGCAGCGTAGTCCTGCCCGTGCGTGCGGTTGGTCGTGCCGACCTCGCGCAGGCGCGCGCCGGCCCGGCTCATGATGTCGGGGATGCGAAACGAGCCGCCGATCTCGACCAGCTCGCCGCGCGACACCACGACCTCCTTCTTCGCGCCCAGCGCATGGAGCAGCAGGAATACCGCGGCCGCGTTGTTGTTCACGACGGTGGCGCTCTCGGCCCCGGTGAGCTCGGCGATCAGCGCCTCGACCAGATCGTCGCGGTCGCCGCGCCCGCCGCTGTCGAGGTCGAATTCGAGGTTGCAGGGCGAGCGCGCCGCCAGCAGCACGGCGTCGATCGCTTCCTGGGGCAGCAGCGCGCGGCCCAGGTTGGTGTGCAGCACCGTGCCGCTCAAGTTGAACATCCGGCGCAGGCGGGGCCGCGCCTGTGCGGCCAGGTGCGCGCCCACCGCGCCGCCGATGCCGTCCTCGGGGACGGCGTCCGGATCGGCATCGGCATCGGCATCGGCGCCGCTGCCGCCATCGCTGGTCGCGGCAGCGCGCGCACGGCGCAACTCGTCCAGGACCGCGCGCACGCTGGCCTTGACCTGCGTGCGACCGAAGCGCTCTACCAGCGGCCGGACCTCGTCGAGCTGGAGCACGCGGTCCACCGACGGCAGCCGGGCGAGGAGGGAATCCGAGCTATGCACGATAGACTCAGCGGGCCTTGGACGGGGCGGTGCGACAGCACCGAAATGCGGCCGGCACCGCACGGGCTGCGCAGTACGCGGACGGCGGCGCGGGCCTTCAGGCCGGGCCGTGAAACAGCATCATATTAGTGCCGCTGCAGGCATAGTTTTCCTCGCCGACGAGAAGGTCAAGGGCGAGGCTGGCCAGGTCGTCGGCGGTGGGCTCGACGTCGGGGTTCTTTTCCATCGAGACGATCTTGAGGTAGCTGCGGCAGGCCTCGCAGGTTTCGGCCTTGACGGCCGGGTCGCCGCCCTCGATGCCCTGGTAGGCGATGCCGGCGGTGGAGTCGCAGTGGCTGCACTTGACGCGCACCAGGTGCCATTGGCTGGCGCACAGGCAGCAGTGCAGGTAGCGGTGGCCCGAGAACTCCGCGCCGATGCGCACGATGCTCGCCACCGGCGGGCTGGCGCACACCGGGCAGCGCCCGGGATTGGCGGCGGCGCCGATGTCGCGTGCCGCGAGCCGGCTCGCCAGGCTGGTCCACAGCGCCTGCAGCGCAGCGGCGATCAGCGGGGCGCCGGCCAGGTCGAGCCCGTCGCGCGTGCCCGAGACGATCTTGCTCGCCTGCGCCTCGAGGTAATCGTCGCTGGCGGCGCGCAACTGCGTGATCACCTTGCCGATCACCGGGGCGTCCGCTGCGCCGGTGCCGGCCTGCAGCTCGGGCAGCATGCTGCGCAGCGCCCAGCGCCACCTGGCATCGCGCCGCCAAGCGCCCGGCGCCAGCGGCGCCATGCCGTGTTCGCGGCAGCGGGCCAGGCTCTGCGGGTCGGGCAAGGGCGTGCCCTCGAGCGCCCGGGCCATGGTCTGCTGCTGCTCGGCGATCCGGGCGACGAAGCGCAGGTAGTCGGCGATGGCGCTGCCGGGCGCCAGTTGGCGCAGGCGCTGGGCGCGCTCGCCGAAGATCTCCGGCCCGGCGGGCAGGCGCAGGCGCACGATGGTGCCGGCGCCCTGCTGTTCGATCTGACCGGGCTCGAGGATCCGGGTGCTCATTGTTTTCGTCCAGCGCAATCGGGCCGGCGCCTGCTCCGGCGCCGTGCCTACTTGGTCATGCTGCGGTACCACAGCCGGTGGTGCTGGCGCGCCCAGGCGCGCGGGACGGTGCCGTACACCATGGCGCCGATCGTACCCCGCACCCAGATGGCCGCATACACGTGCACGAGGATGAGACCGATCATGGCCGCGGCGGCGGCGGCGTGCAGGACCGCGCCCAGCCGGACCACGTCGACGGGGAAGTAGCCGGCGAAGTAGGCGCGCCAGATCAGCAGGCCGGACGCCAGCAGCAGCGCCACGCAGCCGATCAGCATCCAGAAGAGCAGCTTCTGGCCGCCGTTGTACTTGCCCACCTCCGGCATGTTGTGCTCGTCCCCGTCGACGAGTTCGCGCACCCGGGACAGCCACTGCCAATCGATGGGGGTGAGCACGTTGAGACGCCAGAAGCGCAGCGCCATCAGCGTGAAGAAGGCCGCCATGACCAGGCCCAGGAACGGATGCAGGATGCGCACCCAGGTGCCGCCGCCGAACAGCAGGGCCAGCGGATAGAACATCGGGTGGAACAGCGCCAGCCCCGAGAGGCCCAGCAGGATGAAGCAGATGCCGACCACCCAGTGGTTGGCCCGCTCGGAGGCCGTGTAGCGCTTGAGCTCGCTAGGGTCGCGTCGCATGGCCGAGCTCCTTTTCCGCATCCCGCTCCGATTCCTCGGACACCTCGTTGGGTCCCTTGATCACGTAGTGGAACAGGCTGCCCAGCACGACCGCCGCCATGCCCAGGGTCGCCAGCGGCTTGGCCACGCCCTTCCACAGGCTCACGAGCGGGCTGATGCGCGGGTTCTCGGGCAGGTTCTCGTACAGGCCGGGCTCGTCCGCATGGTGCAGCACGTACATCACATGCGTGCCGCCGACGCCGGGCGGATCGTACAGGCCGGCATGGGCAAAACCGCGCTCCTTGAGGTCGGTGATGCGCTCCTGGGCGTGTTCGATCATGTCCGTCTTGCTGCCGAAGACGATGGCACCGGTCGGGCAGGTCTTGACGCAGGCCGGTTCCAGGCCGACCCCGACCCGGTCCGAGCACAGCGTGCACTTGTACGCCTTGGAGTCCGTCTTGGAGATGCGCGGAATGTTGAACGGGCAGCCGGCGATGCAGTAGCCGCAGCCGATGCAGTTCTCCTCCTGGAAATCGACGATGCCATTGGCATACTGGACGATCGCGCCGGGCGCCGGGCAGGCCTTGAGGCAGCCGGGGTCCGCGCAGTGCATGCACCCGTCCTTGCGGATCAGCCATTCCAGGTTGCCGTTGGGGTTCTCGTATTCCGAGAAGCGCATCACCGTCCACGAGTTGGCGCTCAGGTCGCGCGGGTTGTCGTAGGTGCCGGCATTGGTGCCGACCTCGTCGCGGATGTCGTTCCATTCCATGCATGCCGCCTGGCACGCCTTGCAGCCGATGCACTTGGAGACGTCGATCAGCTTGGCCACCTCCAGCGTCTGGCGCTGGCCGGGCGGGGGCGTCGTCGTGGCCGAACGCGCCTTGATGTCGAGCGATTGGAGCGGCATGCGTTTCCCCCTAGGCCTTCTTGATGTCGACGAGGAAGGCCTTGTACTCGGGCGTGTTCGTGTTGGCGTCGCCGACGAACGGCGTGAGCGTGTTGGGCAGGTAGCCGTTCTTGGCCACGCCGGTGAAGCCCCAGTGGATGGGGACGCCCACCGTATGCACCCGCTTGCCGTCGACGTCGAGCGCCTTGATGCGCTTGGTGACCACGGCCACGGCCTTGAGGAAGCCGCGGTTGGAACGCACCTCGATCAGGTCGCCGTTGCCGACGCCCTTTTCCCGCGCCAGTTCCTCGCCGATCTCGACGAACTGCTCGGGCTGCAGGATGGCGTTGATGCGCGCGTGCTTGGTCCAGTAGTGGAAGTGCTCGGTCAGGCGGTAGGTCGTCGCCACGATGGGGAACTGGGCCGGCAGGCCGAAGGCCTTGCGGTCGCCCGGGAAGACCCGCGCGGCCGGATTGGAGAAGGCCAGCGGATTGCCCGGGTGCAGCGGATTGGCGCCCAGCGGCGACTCGAACGGCTCGTAATGCTCGGGGAAGGGCCCTTCGGCGAGTCCGGCGCGCGAGAAGAAACGCGCCACGCCCTCCGGGTTCATGATGAACGGTCCCACGTCCTCGTCCGGGGCCGCATCCGGGCGCATGTCGGGGACGTCGGAGCCGCTCCACTTGCTGCCGTCCCAGGCGATCAGCTTGCGCTCCGGGTTCCACGGCTTGCCGGCGGGATCGGCCGAGGCCCGGTTGTAGAGCACCCGCCGGTTGGCCGGCCACGCCCAGGCCCAGTTGAGGGTCTGCCCGATGCCGTACGGGTCGGCGTTGTCGCGCCGGGCCATCTGGTTGCCGGCCTGCGTCCAGGCCCCGCAGAAGATCCAGCAGCCGCTGGCGGTCGTGCCGTCGTCGCGCAGCTGGGCAAACCCGGCCAGCTGCTCGCCGGCCTTGACCAGCACCTTGCTCGGGTCCTTCGGATCGCTCAGGTCGGCCAGCGCCTTGCCCGAATACTCGCGCGCCAGCTCCTCGGGCGCCGGCGCGTGGGCGATCTTGTAGTCCCAGCCCAGATTGAGCACCGGGTCCGGGAACGCACCGCCTTCGGTTTGATAGAGCTTGCGCAGGCGCACGAACAGGCCGGCGATGATGTCGGCGTCCTGGCGCGCCTCGCCCGGGGGATCGGCACCGCGCCAGTGCCACTGCAGCCAGCGGCTCGAGTTGACGAGCGAGCCGTCCTCCTCGGCAAAGCAGCTCGAGGGCAGGCGGATCACCTCGGTGCCGATCTCGGCCGTCTTGACCTCGTTGTAGTCCTCGACGTGGCGCCAGAACTCGGAGGTCTCGGTGGCCAGCGGGTCGATCACCACCAGGAACTTGAGCTTGGCCAGCGAGGCCGCGATCTTGGCCTTGTCGGGGAACGAGGCCAGCGGATTGAAACCCTGGCAGACGTAGCCGTTGACGCGGCCCTGGCTCATGTCCTCGAAGACCTGCAGGACGTCATGCACCTTGTCGAGCTTGGGCAGCCAGTCGTAGCAGTAGTGGTTTTCCTTGGTGGCGGCGGCGCCGTACCAGGACTTCATCAGGCTGACGTGGAACTTGGGGTAGTTCTGCCAGTAGCTCATCTGGCGCGGACGCAGCGGCTCCTGCGTGCGCGCCTTGAGGAACGCCTGGTAGTCCTGCTCCTTCTCCATGGCCAGCGTGAGGTAGCCCGGCAGCGAGTTGGAGAGCAGTCCCAGGTCGGTCAGGCCCTGGATGTTGGAGTGGCCACGCAGCGCGTTCATGCCACCACCGGCGATGCCGATGTTGCCCAGCAGCAGCTGCACCATGGCGCCGGCGCGCACGTTCTGCGAGCCCACCGAGTGCTGGGTCCAGCCGAGCGCGTACAGGATGGTCATCGCGCGGCCGGGCTTGGCGGTGGAGGCGATCATCTCGCACACGGCCAGGAACTTGTCCTTGGGCGTGCCGCAGACCGTGTGGACCATGTCGGCCGTGTAGCGGCTGTAGTGCTTGCGCAGCAACTGGTAGACGCAACGCGGATTCTGCAGCGTCGGGTCGGTGAGCACGTAGCCGTCGGCACCGACCTGGTAGTCCCAGCTCGACTTGTCGTACTTGTGCTCGCCGGCCTCGTAGCCCGAGAAGATCCCCTGGTCGAAGGCGTACGCGTCCTTGACGAGGAAAGTGAAGTCGGTATACGCCTTGACGTACTCGTGCTGGATCTTGTCGTTGCTCAGCAGGTAATTGATCACGCCGCCGAGAAAGGCGATGTCGGTGCCGCTGCGGATCGGCGCGTAGAAGTCGGCGACCGAGGCCGAGCGCGTGAAGCGCGGATCGACGACGATCAGGCGCGCCTTGTTGTGCGCCTTGGCTTCGGTGACCCACTTGAAGCCGCAGGGGTGGGCCTCGGCGGCATTGCCGCCCATGATGAGGACGAGATCGGCGTTCTTGATATCCACCCAGTGCTGCGTCATCGCTCCACGGCCGAACGTCGGGGCAAGACCTGCCACCGTCGGGCCGTGTCAGACACGTGCCTGGTTGTCGAAGCTCAGCATCCCCAGGGAGCGGACCACCTTGTGCGTGAGAAAGCCCGATTCGTTGGACGAGGCGGACGCGGCGAGCAGGCCCGTCGTCACCCAGCGGTTGACGGTTTGCCCAGCGGCGTTCTTCTCGACGAAATTCTTGTCGCGGTCGTCCTTCATGTGCCGGGCGACGCGGTCGAGTGCCTCGTCCCACGAGATGCGCTTCCATTCGGTGGCGCCGGCCTCGCGCACCTGCGGGTAGCGCAGCCGGTCGGGGCTGTGGACGAAATCGAGCAGGCCCGCGCCCTTGGGACAAAGCGTGCCGCGGTTGACCGGGTGGTCGGGGTCGCCCTCGATGTGGACGATCGACGCCGTGGCGTTCTTGGCCTTGTCGCCGATGCTGTACATGAGGATGCCGCAGCCCACGGAACAGTACGGACAGGTGTTGCGGGTCTCGGTCGTGCGCTCGAGCTTGAAGCTGCGGATCTCGGCCAGGGCCTGCGTGGGGGAGAAACCCAGCAGCGCCAGGCTCGATCCGGCCAGCCCCGCGCCACAGGCCTTGAAGAACTGTCGTCGACTCGACTCCATCATCCAGTCTCCTTGCGGTTGCGCATCGCCCAGCGAGCGTTCCAGCGCATTGTAGCCACGGGAAGCTGTTGCGCGTGCACTGGCACCCCGGCCTGCCAGGTGCTCCATGAACTTTCCATGGTCTCTTGGTTCGCTGGCGCAGACGGCTAGGAAGGGCGCCGACCCGATTCCGTGCCATGCGACGGTAAGAACGCGCAGGGAGAATCCATCGGTTCTGCCCCCGGGTACAGCAATCCCGGCATTGCGGCGTGATCTGCCGGCCGGCCCAAGAAATGATTCGATGCTCCAAGGTCCGCTTTCGCTTCCGGTGGCCATCGTTCGCTTGCCGCGCGCGTCGGCACAGCCGCCATGGCCAGGTCCGCCCCTCCGGCATCCGGATCGCCTTGTTGGCGATGGCGCTCCCGGTCCTTGCGCTGCCGCGTGCGCCGTGCCTGGCGGCGCAGGATCCGCCCGGGGCGGCGCTGTCGAGCGCGCAGTCCTCGGGGACCGATCCCGGCATGCCCGTCGTCGTCACCGGTACCTACCTGCCTCGCGGCGACACCGAGACGGCCAGCCCGCTCCAGGTGATCACGTCCACCGACATGCGCCGATCCGGGTACACCAGCATCGCCGATGTGCTCCACGGTATCACCGCCAACAACATGGGGAGCCTGTCGCAGGCCGCTCCGACCTCCTTGGCGCTGGGTGGCGCCGGCGTTGCGCTGCGCGGCCTCACCCTGGGCGCCACGCTGGTGCTCATCGACGGCCATCGCATGGCGCCCTATCCGCTGCCCGATGATGGATCGCGCGAGTTCGTCGACATCGCCTCCCTTCCTGTCGACGCGATCGACCGCATCGAGGTACTCAAGGACGGCGCCTCGGCCATCTACGGCTCCGACGCCATCGCCGGCGTCGTCAATGTCATCCTCAAGCACGACGTCATGGGCACGACGCTGGGTGCCGAAACGGGCCGCACCTCCATGGGCGACGGTTCGACGCGCCAGGTCAGTCTGAGCAGCGGCTGGGGTGACACTGCTGCCGATGGGCACCACACGCAGGTCCTCGTCGACGCCCGCGCGCAGGACGCCATCGCACTCAGGGATCGACCCTACCTGGCCATCACCGACTGGCGCCCGTATGGCGGCGCCAACCTCACGCAGGGCACCGGTTCCGGGGCGGTTTCGGGCGCATCCAGCGGGGCGGGCAGTGGGACCGGATACCTGACCGACGCCGCTGGCCACCCGATCCACTACTTCGCGGGGTGCACGTCGATGGCGGCGGCGGCGGACCGCTGCGGCTACGCGAACCCCTACTTGACCCTGCAGCCGGCGACCGATCACCAGGACCTGCTCGTCGAGCACGAACGCGCGCTGCAAGGGACCTGGCGCGTCGACCTGCAGGCCTCGGCCCTGCGCAGCCAGATTCGCCAGGTCGGGCTATACGACAATGCGGCGACCACCGGCGTGGGTTCCGGCGCCAACGGGGGCGGGGTCAACCTGTTTCGATTCGGCCCGGGCGTCGGGCCGGCCCCGGCCTTTGCCGGGCAGTTACCGTTCATCCTGACCGTGCCTGCCGGCAGCCCCGGCAACGATTCCGGCGCGCCGGCACGCCTGGTCTACGATTTTCGCGACCTCGGTCCGCTCACGCAGGAGGCGGTCTCGAGCTCGTACCGTGGCGTGGCCGCCCTGAGCGGTACTTCCGGGCCATGGGATCTGCACGCTGCTGCCGGGTACACGCGGGTCGTGACGCAGGCGAGTTTCTACGACTACGTGGATTTCCCCGCCCTGCAGGCCGCCCTCGACGAGGGTACGTACGTCGTCGGAGCGCAGAATCCACCCTCGGTCGATGCGCTGGTGGCACCGCTGGCGCGTTCCACATCCACGAGTGGCCTGTCCTTTCTCAGCGCACGCGGCTCGCGCGATGCGATGACGCTTCCCGGTGGTCCGGCATCGGTGGGCATCGGGGTGGAGTTCACGCGGCACGTCCTGGATGAGCGCCTTCCGGGCGCGTTTGCCCAGGGAGCGCAGAACCTCGCGACCTACGCGTTCGCCGTCGGCCAGCAGAGCGTGACGGCCGCGTACCTGGAGGCCGCCGCGCCGCTGACACGGAGGCTGCAGCTCGATGTCGCCGCCCGTGTCGATGACTACGCCGGCGGCGCGGATGCGCTGACGCCAAAGCTCGGTGCAAAGTTCCTCGCCATCCCCGAGTTGACCGTGCGCGCCACCTACGGCCAGGGGTTTCGCGCACCCAGCCCGGCTCAGACGGGCAATGCCGGTGGCACGTCCGGATTCGTCGGCGGCTTCTACGACCCCGCCAGGTGTCCGCACGGCGTATCGACCGGGGTCGGCGCCAACCCGTCCTGCGACATAGCCCTGCAGGAGCTGCAGGTCGCGACCCCGGACCTCAAGCCGGAGCGGTCCACCTCGTACACGGTCGGGCTCATCGCCACACCCGATCGACGCCTCGATGCCACCATCGATTATTACCACATCGCGATCCGCGACCAGATCATCTCCGCCGGCCAGCTGGGGCAGATCGCCCTGGACGATGCCGCACGCCTTGGGACCGTGCTCCATCGCGACGCCCAGGGCGCGTTGCGCTATGTGACGACGCCCTTCATCAATGCGGACAGCACGGTCACCTCGGGCATCGATGTGGACCTGCGCGCCCGGCTGGACCTGGCAGGCGGGGGGCGCGTCCAGGCGCGGCTGCAGTCCACCTACCTGATGACCTACGATCTCACCGCCCAGGGCGTCACGTACCACCTCGCCGGCACCCATGGCCCGAGCTACATATCCGAGGACACGGGGACGCCGCGCACCCGCGCGGCCGCCGACCTTACCTGGATGAAGGGGCGCCTCGAACTGACGGGCTCCGTCGATTACTTGTCCGGCTTTGCCGTGACCGATCCGAGTGCGGGCATCGTCACCTGCGCGCAGGCGCTGGCCAGCGAATTCCCGCGCGGCAATCCGCCGGCGCAGTTCTGCCGTGTCGCCTCCTTCATGGAGTTCAACGCCGAGGGCCAGTTCAAGCTCGACGGACATTGGCAGCTGCATTTCGGGGTCGTGAACCTGCTCAACCGACATGCTCCGTACGACCTGCAGACCTATGGTTCCGCGGGTAACGGCCCCCAGCAGGGCGGAGCGCCCTACAACCCGTCGATGCACCAGGACGGCGCGCTAGGCACGATGATCACGTTCGGTGCGGCGTATGCGCTCTGAGGCGCGGTCGCAAGCCGGATCCGGCGCGCGACGGAAAATGCAGGCTCCGCGGCGGAGGGCAGGCCCGGCTATTGCGGCTTCGCTTCGGGCGGCAGCCAGATGTCGTCGATGTGGGTCAGGCCGTGGGTGCCCGCGTCTTCGTAGCTCACGATGCTGTCGCTGCTGTGCTTGTCGCCCAGGTTGATCACGACCGGCGCCACGTGCATCTTCAGGCGCAGCGAGAAGAAGGCCTTGACGGTGGGCCGCAGCAGCTGGTCGGGATTGTGTTCGACCACGACCGCGAGGCGCTGGGACTTGAGGCGCACGAGCGATCCGATCGGGTAGATGCCCACCGCCTTGGCAAACGCGTTGAATAGCCCGGGGTCGAAATGGCTGCCGACCCACTCGCGCATCTTGCGCACGGCCATGGTGGGATGCCAGCCGGACTTGTACGGACGGTTCGACGTGATGGCATCGTAGACGTCGCACAGCGCGCACATCCGCGCCAGCGGGGAGATCTGCTCGCCGGCGAGCCGGTGCGGGTAGCCCGAGCCGTCGAGCTTCTCGTGGTGGTGCAGGACCGCGTCGAGCACCTCGGGCGTGACATCGGGCGCCTCGCGCAGCACGGCGTAGCCGCGCTCGGCGTGCGTCTGCATCGTGGCCCACTCGCGGGCGTCGAGCGGACCGGCCTTGTTGAGGATGAGCAGCGGGATCTGCGCCTTGCCCACGTCGTGGAGCAGGCCGGCCATTCCGGCCTGGCGGACATCCTTCTCCGCGGTCCCCAGCTTGCGTGCGAGCGAGACCATCAGCGCACTGACCGAGACCGAGTGCAGGAACGTGTAGTCGTCGGCCGACTTGAGCCGGGCCAGGCCGAGCAGGGCCATCGGATGGCGCTCGATCGAGTCGGCGATCACGTCGACGACCGACATGGCCTTGTCCATGTCCTGGATGCCGCCCATGCGCGCCTGGCTGAACAGGTCGACGACGACGGTGCGCGATTCCTCGAAGATGCGCGCGGCGCGGGCGAACTCGTCGATCGCCGCGGCACGCGGTTCGGCGTGCGGCGCCGGATGGCGCGGCGGGTCCTCCGGCGGGTCGGCTGGCGGGTCGGCTTGTGCCGCGTCCGCCGGGGCCGGCGCGGGAGTGGCCAGCGTGGGATCGAGGCCCTTGTCCGTGTCGATCCAGACCTCGCGCACGGCGCTGCCACGCAGGCGGCTCAGTTGCTCCTCGTCGGTCACGACAAACGAGCCGCGCCAGAAAGGGTGGTCGACCCACGATGCACAGAGCTCGTCGACAAATACGCCGACGCTCAGGTCGGACACGGATACGCGTTTTCGCAAGATTCGGCCTCGGCTGATCCCTTCGAGAAAAAGATCCGGCACGCAGGGGCCGGAGAAGCCGACCGCCATTGCGCCGGCTTGCTCGGTTGCTACCTTAACCACTTCTGTCGTACTGATAAATCGAAAACAAACGGGTGGGATAGCGTGAATTCGGCGAAGCGCCGCGTTGCACCGATTCCGGTCCAGCACAAATCGTGGTGACCGAAAAGTTATGCCATCGCGCCTCCGAAAAATGCCGCGGATCGCCAGAAGGCATCGGGCCCGAGGCCGCGTCCGTGCGGCGCGGCGGCCGGCGACCGCGTGCGCTTTCGAACCGATCGCACGCCGGGACGTGTTCAAAATGGCGCCTGCACGGTTCGAGCGGCGCGCGATGACCCAGGCGCCCGTGCCGGGCCTCCGGGGGACATGCCACATGAGATCGATGCGCGTCATCAAGGGCACGGCCGGCGTGGCTTGCTTGCTGCTGTCCTGCCACGCCCACCCGGCCGAGATCGCCGAGGGCAAGAAGGACTTCGAGGCGCACTGCGCCTCGTGCCATCACGCCGTCGACCCCCCGTTCGCGGGCCGCTCGGCGACCCAGATCGAGATCGCCGTCGAAAGCATCAAGTCGGGCAAGACCGCTCACAAGGTGCCGATCCGGCTCACGGAGGACGAACTGGCCGATCTCGCCAACTACCTCGTCGCCGCGCGATCATCCGCGCAGACGAAGTAGGCGAGAAGCAGGCGAGAAGCAGGCGAGGCGCAGGCGAAGGCCAGGCGGGCGCTGGGCAGCGCTCGCGGCCGTGCGCCGTGAAGAGCGCCACAGCGCTGCAGCGTACAGACCCGGACCGCTGCCGCGCCTCTAATGGATGCTCACATCCATGGAGTCGAACATGTATATCGGTGGCGGAGTTCTCGGAACGGTACTGGTCGTCCTGCTGATCGTCTGGCTTGCGCGTCGCGTCTGAACGCGAGCGCCGGTAGGCGCGAGCGGCGCTCCGGCGGCGCAGGGGCGTGCGCCGCAGCGGCAGGCGCCACCAACGAAGGCTATGTGCGCTGGCATACGGAGTTTCGCGCGGGCCGGGCGTAGCATGCCGTCCGGAACCCGAGCGCGATGCCGTCGATCCCGGCGCATCCGAGTCGATCGCTGGTTCCCTGTGGGTCCTCGGTGGATCGGGTTGCTGGCCCGGCCACGCGGCGGGCTCACGGTCGTTCGTAAGAAATCCAATCCACCTTGGGAGCGAGCAATGAAGAATATTCAAAGGACGCTGCGCCGGCGCTGGTCGCCGCTGGGCGTGGCGGTCGTGCTGTCGATCCTGGCCGGCGTTTCCTACCCCACGGTGTCGGTCGCCGAGGACATGAAGATCACGCTCAGCCCCGACGACGAAGTGCCGCCGGTCAAGTCGCCGGGTTCGGGATCGGGGACCATCACGATCAACGACGACATGACCGTCAGCGGCACCGTGATGACCACCGGCATCGTCGGCACGATGGCGCACATCCACCTGGCGGCGGCGGGCAAGAACGGCCCCGTGATCGTCAAGCTGAAAAAGGACGGCGACAACTGGACGGTGCCCGCCGGCACCAAGCTGACTGCGGCGCAGTACGCGAGCTTCAAGGCCGGCGACCTGTACGTGAACGTGCATACCGCGGAAAACCCCAAGGGCGCGATGCGCGCGCAATTGAAGCCGTAGCGGCGGACCCCAGCCTCGACCGCGGCTGAACAGCAGCAGCGCTTTCTCCCCTATCCCGCAAGCGGGATAGGGGGCTGCAATCGGCCGCTCCCCCGGCTGCCGATGGCCTCACCTCAGCTGCGGCTCGAATGCGCTCACCTCGAGGCCGCGTGCACGTGCCCTGGGCCGTCGGCGAACGCGCAAGACCCCAACTGCGCCGGTCCCCGGCCGGCCGCTAACGACGCGCGCCTTCTGGCCTAAGATTCAGGGTTGACTGCGGGGGTTGACTGCGGGGGTTGACTGCGCCGGGCCGGACAGGCGGCCCGAAGCATGGGCTTGGCGCGGGTGTGATGGGGTGTCGGTTATGCGCGGTTCGGGCAGGGGTGGGCTCGTATATTCCACGGAACAAGGGCAGATGTGCCCGGCGTGTCGAACGGCGATCGGTCGCTGCGTCTGCAGAGCCGCGGGTCCCGCCGCCCGTGGTCCCGCGCCCGGCGGCGATGGCATCGTGCGCGTCAGCCGCGAGTCCAAAGGGCGCGCCGGCAAGACGGTGACCGTCGTGCGCGGGCTGGCCCTGGAGCCCGCGGCACTGGCCGCGCTGGGCAAGCAACTGCGCACCGCGTGCGGTGCCGGTGGCGCGATCAAGGACGGTGTGCTCGAGGTCCAGGGGGATCACGTCGAACGCGTGATGGCCATGCTGGCCACCGGCGGCCGGACCGTGCGCCGTGCCGGTGGCTGAACGGCCGGAGCCTGCGCGATGCTAGGCGAAGCGCCGGCAGCGTGCCTGACCCTGCGCCAGCGCTGGAACATCTCGCGCCTGGCGCTGGCCCATGAGCGCACGACGATCCTGGTATGGCTGGTCCTGGGCGCCTGCGGGCTGTTGGCCGCATGGCGCATGCCGCTGGCCATGTTTCCGGACATCGTCTTCCCGATCGTGGTGGTGGTCGCCGATGCGCCCGGCACCGAGGCGCGCGCGCTCGAACGCGACCTGGCCGTACCGATCGAGCGCCGGCTGGTCGGCCTCGACGGGCGTGGCCCGCTCACCATCACGACCACGGCCGGCCGGATCGTGGCCACGGTGCGCTTCGAGGTCGGCATCAGCCTGGCCGGCGCCGAGGATCGCGTGCGCACGGCGCTGGCGGGGCTGCCGCTGCCGGCCGGCGCGCACCTGGCTATCGAGCGCATCGACCTCAACGAGGTGCCGGTGGTGACCTACGCGGTGGCCCCGCGCGATGCCGCCGCCTTCCCTGCTGCGGCCCGGTATGCCGGCACCCTGGCTGCACGGCTGGCGGGCGTCGCCGGCGTGGCGCACGTCAATCCCCTGGGGGCCGACGCGGCCGGGCCGAACCAGCCACCCACCCGCGTGCGCCTGGATGGACGGCCCGCGCTGGCGCTCGAGGTGGTCAAGCAGGCCGGGGCCAACACGCTCGAGGTGGCCCAGGGCCTGGAGGCCGCCGTGCAGGACGCGCGCCAGCAGGTCCCCGCCAGTGAACTGCTGCGCATCGTGCCCGTGCGCGCGGAGGCCCCGTTCATCCGCGAGGCCACCGGTGCGACGCTCGATGCCTTGTGGGCCGCGGTCGGCCTCTCGGTGCTGGTGATCTATCCGTTCCTGCGCTCCGTGCGCTCCACCGCGATCACCGCGCTCGCCATCCCGACCTCGCTCGTGGCCACCTTCCTCGCCATGGCGCTGGCCGGCTTCAAGTTCGAGACCATCACGCTGCTGGCGCTGGCGCTCGTCATCGGCATCATCATCGACGACGCGATCGTCGACATCGAGAACATCGCCCGGCACCTGCCCTCGGCGCCGGACGCGCGCACGGCGGCGCTGCGCGCCACCGACGAGATCGGCCTAACTGTCACCGCGGCGACGCTGTCGATCGTCGCCGTCTTCGTGCCGGTGGGCCTGATGGGCGGCGTGGTCGGCACTTTCTTCCGGCCGTTCGGGCTGACGATCTCGGTGGCCGTGCTCACCTCGCTGGCGGTGGCGCGCACGCTCACCCCGGTGCTTGCTGCGCGCTGGCTCCGCGCCGGCGTGCCGCCGCCACGGACACCGCACTGGCAAGTCTTCACCGACCGGTACCGGCGCCTGCTCGCGCGCGCGCTGCGCCGCCCGGGCATCGTGCTGCTGATCGCCACCCTCGCGCTGGCCGCCGGGGTGGCCCTCGTGCCGCTGATCCCCCAGGGATTCATACCGGCGCTCGACCGCGGCGAGTTCGACGTGCGCTTCGCGCTGGCGCCCGGCAGCGGCCTGGCAGCGGCCGACGCCGCCGCGGCCCGGCTCGAGGCTACCGTCGGCGCGGATCCGGATGTTGCCGGCGTGCTCTCGATCGTGGGCACGGCGGCCGGCGACCCGGACCGCGGCGTTCTCAAGGTCGCGTTGCGGCGCGACCGCGCGGCCTCGACCCAGGTGGTCGAGGCGCGCCTGCGGCGCGCTCTGGCCGGCGCCGCCGACATGCAGGTGAGCGTGGAGGACGTGCCGATCATCGCCGTTGCGGCCAACCAGCCGCTCGAGATCACGCTCACCAGCGATACCGATGCGGCGCTGCCGGCGGCCGCGCAGCGCGTGCTGGCGCTGATGGCGCACTGGCCCGGCGTCGCCGACGCCGCGGTGACGGGGATCGGCGCTGCCGGAGATGGCACCTGGCTGCGCCGCGACGGCTACCCGGCCGCCGTGATCAGCGCCAACCTGGCCGGTGGAGCGGCACTGGGCACGGTGGGCGAGCGCGTCGAGGCCGAGGTTCCCCGGCTGCTGCCCCCCGGGGTGCGCCTGGCGCTGGCCGGGCAGTCGGCCCAGGCTGCCGACGTGTTCGGGCGCTTTGCCACCGCCCTGTCGCTGGCCTGCGCCGGCGTGCTCGTGGTCCTGGTGCTGCTGTTTCGCAGCTGGCGCGATCCGCTCGCCATCGTGATCTCGCTGCCGCTGTCGGCCGTGGGAGCGATGCTGGGGCTCTTCATCACGCGCAGCGACTTCGGCATCGTTTCGCTGCTCGGGCTCGTATTTCTCACAGGGCTGGCGAGCAAGAATGCGATCATCCTCGTCGACCGCATCAACCAGCTGCGCGCCGGCGGCATCGAGCGCGATGCGGCCATCCTCGAGGCCGGCCCGCTGCGCCTGCGCCCGATCGTGATGACGACCGCGGCTGCGGTCCTGGGCATGCTGCCCATCGCGCTGGGCCTCGGGGCCGGGTCGGAGTTGCGCGCCCCGATGGCCGTGGCCATCATCGGCGGCCTGCTGACCTCGACCCTGCTCAGCCTCTTGGTAGTGCCGGTGGCCTACCAGTTGCTCGATCGCATCAGGCCACGCTTAGGCGTCATCTCGAGCCCGCGCACGACGCGTTAAGCTGCGCTCTTACCCCGGTACCGGCGATCCGTCAAGGTGGTCTTGGCGGGGCGGGCAGCGGACGGGTTGGCCCGCAGACCGGCCGCCCGTCCTGTGTTAATTTCCCGGCTGTGCTGCTGTGCACACACGACAACAAGACCATCGTCGCCACGACAAGACCTTCCTCGCCATCTTCCGGCCAACTACCCCACCGACACGATGCACCGAGATCCCGTCCCGTTCGCTCCCGGAATCTCCGACGAGGCATACCAAGAACAGATTCTCCTGCACGTCTCGCGCACCTTCGCACTGACCATCCCGCAGCTGCCCCCGGCCCTGTGCAGCGCGGTAACCAGCGCCTACCTGCTGTGTCGCATCGCCGACACGATCGAGGACGAACCGGCCCTGTCGAGCGAACAGACGCTGGCCTTCCTGCAGCGCTTCAAGGCCGTCGTGCACGGCAGCGAGGCGGCCGCGCCGCTGGTGCGCGACCTCGAGGGCCATCTCTCCGAGGGAACGCTCCCCGAGGAACACGATCTGGTGCGCAACATGGATCGTCCGGTACGCATGCTCGGGCGCCTCGATGCGCGCCAGCGTGCCGCCATCCAGCGCTGCATCGACGTCATGTGCCACGGCATGCACCACTTCCAGCGCACGGCCAGCCTGCGCGGCCTGGCCCGCGCCAGCGACCTGGACGACTACTGCTACTGCGTCGCCGGCTGCGTCGGCGAGATGCTCACCGAGCTGTTCTGCGCCCACTCGCCCGGCGCGGCGCGCCACCAAGCGGCCCTGCAGGGCCTCGCGGTATCCTTCGCGCAAGGCCTGCAAATGACCAATATTCTCAAGGACGTCTGGGAGGATCACCGGCGCGGCGCCTGCTGGCTGCCCCAGGAGGTCTTCAGCCGCCATGGCGTCGACATCGCCACGCTGACCCCGGACAACCAGGATGCACGCTTCGTCGCGGGCATGCGCGAGCTCATCGGCGTGGCGCACGCGCACCTGCGCAATGCGCTGTCCTTCACGCTGCTGATCCCCGCGCAGGAGGCCGGCATCCGGCGCTTCTGCCTGTGGGCCGTGGGCCTGGCCGTGCTCACGCTGCGCAAGCTCGAGCGCAACCCGGGATTCACCTCGGGCGCGCAGGTCAAGGTGCGCCGCTCCGCGGTCGCCCTCACCTGCACGGCCACCAACCTGGCGGTGGGCAACGACTGGTTGCTGCGGCGCCTGTTCGACCTCGCCGCGGCGGGGCTGCCGCTGGCCGCGCCGGGCGCGGTGCGCCGCACGCGTGCCGTACTGTCGATGCCCGAGCAGCAGCAGGATGCGCCTGCGGCCGGCGTGTGCTGCGCCGGCACGCAAGAATTCGACACCCTCGAGCCGGCAGGCACGCCGGCGCCGCCGCGTTGATGCAATCACCGGCCCACCCGCATCGCTAAACTGACAGGAAACCCGCATCGTGTACAGCAGCCCGACCACCTTCGTATCGCTCGAGTCCCCGCCCGGGGCCGCACGCGCCGAGGGGGTGTTGCGCGCGCTGGCCAGGGAGCCCGATGCGACCGGCGCCGATCCGAGCGCACTGGACCGCTCGATCGCCGGGGCACGCGATGCGCTGATCGCGCTGCAGAACCCGCAGGGCTACTGGCTGTTCGAGCTGGAGGCGGACTGCACGATCCCGGCCGAGTACATCCTGATGATGCACTTCCTGGACGAGATCGACCCGGTCCTGCAGGGCAAGATCGCCAACTACCTGCGCGCGCACCAGGCGCAGCACGGCGGCTGGCCGCTCTATCACAACGGCGAGCTCGACCTGAGCTGCAGCATCAAGGCCTACTTCGCGCTCAAGCTCGCGGGCGACAGCCCGCAGGCGCCGCACATGGTGCGTGCGCGCGCGGCCATCCTCGAGCGCGGCGGCGCCGCACGCGCCAACGTGTTCACGCGCATCACGCTGGCGCTGTTCGGGCAGATCCCCTGGCGTGGCGTCCCGTACATCCCGGTCGAGATCGTGCTGCTGCCGCGCTGGTTCCCGTTCCACATCGACAAGGTGTCGTACTGGTCGCGCGCGGTCATGGTGCCGCTGTTCATCCTGTGTTCGTGCAAGGCGGCGGCGATCAACCCGAGCCGGGTCGATATCCGCGAGCTCTTCACCACGCCGCCGGAAGAGGAGCGCCACTACTTCCGCCGCAAGGGCGAGCGCGACGGCCTGCTCAACACGGCCTTCCTCGTGCTCGACCGCGTCGGCCGCATGATCGATCCGCTGATCCCGCGCGCGGTGCGCGAGCGGGCCTTGCGCCGCGCCGAGGCCTGGACCTACGCGCGCCTCAACGGCGAGGACGGCCTGGGCGCGATCTTCCCCGCCATGGTCAACGCGCTCGAGGCCATGGTCGTGCGCGGTGTCCCGCCCGACGACCCGCGCCGCGTGACGGCCAAGAAGGCGATCGAGAAGCTCGTCGTGGTCGACGGCGCCAGCGCCTACTGCCAGCCCTGCGTCTCGCCGATATGGGACACCGTGCTGGCCAGCCTGGCGCTGCAGGAAGCCGGCGGCGATGCGGCGCGCGCGGCCTCCGACCGCGGGCTCGACTGGCTCGGCCCGCGCCAGCTGGTCGACGAGCCGGGCGACTGGCAGGTGAGCCGGCCGAACCTGCCCGGCGGCGGCTGGGCTTTCCAGTTCGCCAACAGCTACTACCCCGACCTGGACGATACGGCGGTAGTCGCCTGGTCGATGCACCAGGCGCGCGATCCCGGGCGTTACGCGGCCCGCGTCACGCGAGCGCTCGACTGGCTGATCGGCATGCAGAGCAGCAATGGCGGCTTTGCCGCCTTCGACGCGGACAACACGTACTACTACCTCAATGCCGTGCCGTTCGCCGACCACGGCGCGCTGGCCGATCCGCCCACCAGCGACGTCACCGCGCGCGTGGTCACCGCGCTGGCCTGCGTGGGCCGCGCGCACGACCGCCCGGCGCTCGAACGCGCGGTCCAGTACCTGCGCGCCGAGCAGGAACCCGACGGCCCGTGGTTTGGCCGCTGGGGCACGAACTACATCTACGGTACCTGGTCGGTGCTGGTGGCCTTCGCACGCGCCGGCGTGCCCGCCGACGACCCGGCGGTGCGCCGAGCGGTGTCGTGGCTGCTCGGGCGCCAGAACAGCGATGGCGGCTTCGGCGAGACCAACGACAGCTACGCGCACCCGAACGGTACGACGCTGCCCTCGACGAGCACCCCGTACCAGACCGCCTGGGCCCTGCTCGCGCTGCTGGCCGGCGGCGAGGGGAGCTCCGACGCGGCGCGCCGCGCCAGCGAATACCTGGTCCGGGTGCAGCAGGCCGGCGGCCTGTGGAGCCACCCCAGCTTCACGGCGCCCGGCTTTCCGCGCGTCTTCCACCTGAAGTACCACGGCTACTGCGCGTACTTCCCGCTCTGGGCGCTGGCCGCCTACCGCAACCACAGCTGCCCCAAGCTGCTGCCGTGAATGCCGTAGGCGTGGTCACGGCGCTGGCCGCCGAGGCACGCCAGCTCAGTTCTTCGATCTCCCGCCACGCCAGCCTGGAGCACCTGGACGACGGTACCCTGGTGGCGGTCGGCGGCGTCGGACCGGACGCGGCAACGCGGACAGCCCGCCGCCTGCTCGATGCCGGTGCCACCGCGCTGGTCAGCTGGGGCCTGGCCGGCGGACTCGATCCGTCCCTGCGCGCCGGCACCGTGTTCCTCCCCGACCGCGTGCTGGCGATCGACGGACCGGCGCTGGCCACGTCGGCCTACTGGGTCGATCGCCTGCAGGCCGGCATCGCCGGGAACTGCCAGGTGGCACGCGGCACCCTGCTGACCAGCCCGCGTGCGATCGGCGCCGTGGCGGACAAGGCCGCGGCCTGGCGCTCCACCGGGGCCGGCGCCGTCGACATGGAAAGCCATGCGGTGGGCCGGGCGGCGCTGAGCCGTGGCCTGCCGTTCATCGCGGTGCGCGTGATCATCGACGCGGCGCACGATGCGGTGCCCCCGAGCATGCTCGCGGCGCTGGGCGACTCCGGACAACTGCGCATCGGCCGCCTGCTGGGCGCGCTGGCCACCGCGCCGGCCGACATCCTCGCGCTCATCCGCCTGGGCCAGCGCTATCGCGCGGCCAACGGCGCGCTGGGCGCCGTGGCGCGCAGCGGGGCACTGACGGCAAGTGCATTTCCGGCGAGCCCCGCGCCTGCCAGCGCGGGCGGCGGTTCAAGCGGCAGCGCGAGCGTCGTACCAGCCGACGTCGTCCGCAGCACCCCATGAAGGCGCTCGTCACCGGCGCGACCGGCTTCGTCGGCGCCGCCGTGGCGCGGGCGCTGCTGGCCCAGGGCTGGGAGGTGCGCGTGCTGGTGCGCAACGGCGCGGTGCAGGCCAACCTGGAAGGCCTGGCGGTGGAGCCGGTCACGGGGGACCTGGTCGATGCCCCATCGCTCGATCGCGCGCTGGCCGGCTGCGGGGCGCTGTTCCACGTGGCGGCGGATTACCGCCTGTGGGCACGCGACCCCGAGGAGATCTACCGCAACAATGTGCAGGGCACGCGCAACATCCTGCAGAGCGCAGGCCGCGCCGGGGTGGGGCGCATCGTCTACACGAGCAGCGTGGCCACCATCGGCCTGCCAGCCGACGGCAGCCCCGGCGACGAGGACACGCCGGTGGCGCTGGCCGACATGATCGGCCACTACAAGCGCTCGAAGTTCCTGGCCGAACAGGTGGTGCGCGAGGCCGCGCAGGGCGGCACCGATGTCGTGATCGTCAACCCGTCGACGCCCATCGGGCCGCGCGACGTCAAGCCCACGCCGACCGGGCAGATCGTCATCGACGCGGCAACGGGGCGCATGCCGGCCTATGTCGACACCGGGCTCAACATCGTGCACGTGGACGATGTCGCCGCCGGCCACCTGCTCGCCTTCGAGCGCGGACGCGCGGGCCAGTGCTACATCCTGGGCGGCGAGGACATGACGCTGCGCCAGATCCTGGGCGAGATCGCGCGCCTGGCCGGGCGCAAGCCCCCGGGCATCCGCCTGCCGCATGCCGCGGTGCTGCCCGTCGCCTACGTGGCCGAGGCGGTCGCCGGCCTCACCGGGCACGCGCCGCGGGTGACGGTCGAGGGCGTGCGTCTGTCGCGCAAGCGGATGTTCTTCTCGAGCGCGAAGGCGGCGCGCGAGCTGGGCTACCAGTGGCGTCCGCCGGTGCAGTCCTTCGAGGACGCGCTCGCATGGTTCCGCGCCCATGGGCGACTAGCGTGAGCGGGGGGCACTGGGGTCAGGTCGATACATGTCAGTTTACGTCGGTAGATTTTAGGATCAGCCTTGACGACAAATATCGACCTGACCCCGATGACTCGCCCTGACGACAAATATCGACCTGACCCCGATGACTCGAGCGAACGTCACTGCTCAGCGAGCGGTGCGGCGAGACTCCCCTCTCCCGCGCTCGGCGCGGGAGAGGGGCCGGGGGAGAGGGTCGGCGCAGCATCGAGACACTGCGC
>Ga0116231_10000561_pt1 | contig 66710 bp, 56 predicted proteins | sample S1TSphgellanicum_2_FD_89695 | JGI IMG/M metagenome (GOLD analysis project Ga0116231, IMG submission 89695) | Host-associated microbial communities from peat moss isolated from Minnesota, USA - S1T2_Fd - Sphagnum magellanicum MG | ecosystem: Host-associated > Plants > Peat moss > Unclassified... | reverse complement strand
GATTTAAATTAGGGTGTAAGTTAAGTTATGTAGGTCAATAGTCTATAGGTACCTAAGTAGGTAGGTATGTAATATGTAAGTATAAATTACAATAGTAAGTAGGTACCATGTATGTAGGGTTTAAGTAATGATAAATAGGTAGGTGTGTAGGTAATATGTGGGTAGGATATAGGTAATGATAATTAAAGTTGAAGTATAGTTGAAAATGCATGCAATATTTCATCCATCAATATCCTTTTTTCATCCATTCAAAAACAAGGTGCACCAAATAGTCAAGCAATTGATTTGATGTGGCATAATGTCATGGCAAAGTGGAATTTTCAACTACTCCTTAATTGGGTTATATTTTATTTATAAAAAAAATTGATGCTCAACACCCATTAGTGGCCAATGTTGTACACTTATCAAATTAGTCAACACGTCAATTAATTTGAGATGCCATCCCATCCACGTGGAATTTTTAAAAAGAAATATTACTGTGTAGTTGAATCAAAGTTGAAGATGACATGTAATCAAAAAATGGTTGGTTAGAAAATGCCCTTTTTCTCTTAGTGAAAACACGTTTTGAAAAAGTACATAAAACATGCTCAAGTTAATGGAAAGAAAGAAAAAATAAAATTCCAAGGATGAGAAAGTTGGAATTGGTATAGGGAGGATCTTTCATGTGGTCCTTTGTTTTGACAATTTTAAACAAAATTTCCATGAACATATGACGAATTATCCAAAGGTGAGTATTCATATATATCTTAAATAAAAACTATGCTTTTTAAATACCATAGTTAGGGATGATAAAAGTGACAAATTTTCAATATCTTTTGCACCTTTTACATCATGTTTTTTTTCAATGCATTGAATATGAAGTTCATTCAAAATTTGTTAAAATGCATTTGATTTCAAATTAGGCAGAAATTCAATTCAATTTAGGGATTTGAATTGAATTTGATTCAATTTTGATTCTTTTATGGGAGGTTTTCCATCCATCCTCAAGTGCATTCCCCAATCTCTTAAGCACTCACCCTTATGGCCATCGCCCTATTTCATCTACCCACATGTTTTGTTTAGGATTTTGTAGTCTTGATTGGCATGTGCCATCGTGAACTTTTGGCTACTAAATGCTCTACAAACTGTACAAGATAGTCCCCATCATATGGCTCACTAACCTCAATCAATTCAAGTTGCATTCAATGCCATAAAATATTTTCATTTGAATGGAGCTTAACTTCAATAAAATCAATTCATTTTTTCATTGTCACCAATAATGCGCAACAATGTGGTAGCCCAAATGATGATTCTTTATTCATATTCAACACATAACCATGTTAGTAGTGGTCCATAATTATCTTAGCATAATAGGCTAGTTCAAAATCTTGTTCTTTTTGTGGTAATGATGTCACATTTTGTGTATAATTAATACAACAAGTAAGATTATGCAAAGGTCTTCAAAGTTCCTTAAGAACAACTTTGATATTTTATTTAAATAATAAAATATGCAAATTAAAAATTCTATATTGAAGCCTATTTTTTAAGAAGTATTATTGGTGAGCCACAAAACAAATGTAATTGAAAATATCAACTTGTGTGAACTTTAACATATGGAGAATTGTTGTGAACACCATGATGGATGACACAAGTTGATATTCTCAACTTGTGTGATCCATGGTTGATGGTGGAGGGTTAAGAGTCGCCCACAAATGATCATGGACCATTCAGCCAAACAAGGAAAAAACTAAAATATATTTGGGAATTCAAAGAAAATGTGATGGTCAACAAGGAAGTTGTAATTATTGTTGACAATGGTGAAAGTCAATTGCATAGAAGGAGAAGTCAAATCATCTAGCTTTTAGAAATGAAATGTATGAAGGTGAATTTGTGCAAATGAAAGAGCTAATGACAAACCTTGATGTAGTCTTGATAAGTTAATTTGACAACTTCAAGTTGGCCAAATAGCGATAAGATAATATATAAACAATGCTGAAATAATGTTTTTAAACACTAATCAATGTGTTTAAAAAATGATTTTTGATATTCTATACTCATTGGATTACTTTCAAAATTATTCACATGCCACATTAATACATTAGAAACATTGTTGTATTTATTCAACATTCATGAAATTTAAAATTAAAACATGATTTCAAAATCGTGTAAACCTAAGTAATGGTTAGACATGTGCAATGATTCTTTGAGTAAATTGTGAATGTACCCATGATAAAATTCATCATCGAGGTCCTCTTCTAAGAGCTTTGCAAAAAAAAAATTTGTTTATCTTTCTACTTGGAAGATGAAGAAAGATAAAAGCAACCAAATGAAAAAATCTTGTAATGTAATGTTGTCTATAGTGTTTTGGACCTATTCATGAACATGATGTCTAATATAACTTATAGTGAAAATTATGAGATCAATTGAAGTTGTGAAATGTTGTAGGCAAGGTTTTGTAGTTCTTTAAGGGGATTAAGGTATGTCAAGTGTGAAAGGGGAGGAGGGGGAAGGGAAATATTGGATTAATGTCATTAGGTCTACACTTAACATACTTAGATAGTCTTTGCCATGAATAAATGAATTGTCATTATAAGGATGCTCCTCCTAGCCCCTAAAAACATTGCTAATGATTGGAGTTGAATTATGAAAAGGAAGGTTAGTATAAACTGATTATTTGATGCCTAACAAATCACCTATGTTTTGTATAAGTCACAACAAACATGAATATATGTGCAAAAATTGTGAATGGATCATGTAGTACCATCAATTTACTTGACACTAAACATTAAAAATAATAAATGTTAATATTTAATTTTCTTAATACAAATGTCTATACATTCTAACATAAATGATATAATAGACTTTTATAGGGCATGTGTGGGTTCATATATTATTATAGAAAATAAATATTCATTGATAGTTTTTTTATATGTATTTTTCATATATTTTGATATGCAATTTTGACAAACTTTCATTTGGATGCCAACCATTGTATGTGAAAATTGTAAAATCGTTAAAAAAAGCCTTTGACATGTATAACCCTTGGTAGATCACACGGGTTTAAAAGACATGCCAATAATAGGTTTTAAAATAATGCATTATAAGACCTTAGTATGATATTGCCATTTATGGCATAGCTATTGGTTACAACATCACAATGAATAAATTTTATATACTTGCCTCAACAATTTACCATCAAATGCAAACTCATGCACTTGAATTTCATTTTTAATCTTTTAAAGACCCTTGTTCCAAGCTTTTGCCACTTTCACCTCTCCCCCTCCCCCCGGAAGGTCCTTTCACCATGAATTTCTTGTTGGGCATATGCTTTAATCATAATGCATTTTAATCTTGTACATGTTTTAACCTTGTATGACCTTAATCATTCATTGCCATCACCCATGGAAATTGGACTTTTTGTTAATATTTATATTGGTCTACTCCCATTCCAAGCAACATCACCATACTTATCATGATCCATATTAACAAATCAACTTCCAATACATCTAAATGATATATTCTTCAACTTGATATATTCTATTTGTACAATAAACCCACTTTTATGATTTGCATTCATGATATTCATGTTCAATTCCATAGTTGGTGCACAAGGTTGAACATGAACACCAATTCATGCCTTCATTCCAAAGTATCCTTGTGTTTCAAATAATTGGCAACAAACTCCTTTAATTGTGACCTCCATACATCAAGCTAGTAATGGTTTATTATTTTCATATTTTGTATGACTACATAACGGTTGCCATGGATGTTTGAGTAAACTTGTCAAAAACTTGTTCTTGGCTTGTCACATCTTGTTCCACAAAAGTTTATTTCAACCAATAGTTTGTTACATTGCTCCTAGTTTTATAATGTGTTGATTATTAATGGGTTGAGTCACAATAATAGGAATCACACCAAATGTAACTAATGCTTGATTTTTCATGTTTTAAAGTGATAATTTAATAAGATGTTGAAAATTTTGGATTTATTTATATATAAATATTCATAATATATCATGAAAACATGTGAATAAATTTGCAGTTAATTTAGTGAATTAAAAGTATATAAAAACACTTTAAAAACATTGCAACTAGTGATTTTAAGTAATGAAAGAACTTATAAAAATGATTTGAAAACTCTAAAAATGACATATTTTGAGCAAAACTTTAATAAAAACCTTAAAATAATTATATTTAAATAATTAGAAATAACTTTGAATCAAAATATTCCAAGAATAAACAATTACCAAGGAGGTGAATGTGACTCCTTTTATCATTTTGCATCTTATAGCTTTGTAGTTTTATTTTTTCATGAATAAAAAAATTTCGACTAACCTAATGACTACCAGTTTTGTCATTTCATTTTTGTAATATCCATTAGTTTTGGGTATTTGAAAAAATTCTGAAGCAAATAAACTACATGTTCTGGGTATTTGAAAACATTTAGATTCAAAGAACCTATGGTATTTCAAAAATTTCAAAGAATTGTTGGGTTTTGTGACAGAATCAACAAATAACAAACAATTTTATAGGTGACTATTTGATTTTTTCAAAAAAAATTTAGAATTGTGGTTATACACAATATCAAGGTATTTGATTTTTTTGATAACCATGTTTATATATCAAAATTGGGTATTTAATTTTTTGATATTTGTAGTTATCAACTTTGATACCCATCTTCATATCCAATGGGGGTTCGATGCAATTTCTAATACACACCCCCACACTAATTTTGATAAACAATGGCATCTTCATGGAAGGAAAGAAAAAAAACTTAAGGTAAGGATTGGTATAAAATCCATTTCAAATGTTTATTGGAACATTACTCAAACCAAATATTGGGTATTACAATTTGAAAAGAGATACAAAATCTATTATATTGCATATATTATGTACTTACATAAAAATATAGACAACATTTTCGAATTTGAGTTGTGAAACTAAATTTTATTTCCAAATAAAAATTCGATTGCAATATCTTTATGTAAATCAAAGTTATAATGCCCAAAATATTAGAAGTACAACCCAAACCAAAGGCATCACATTTTGAAATAAAATTTATTGTATGTATTATAATACTACACCTATTAAATGGTGAAGAAAAGAAAATTTGTGAAAAGTTTACTATGGTAAAATCGACATGCACATTAGGTTTGATATTCGAAGTCACTTCTTCAACAAGACATTGATGTGGTGGACGATTTCGCACATCACGTTGGTTTTGATTACCTTGCTACCAATTTTTGGTGCATTTATGATTTTTAAAAAAAAAAACTTGTTTGCTTTGCAAACACCTTGTACAATGACATTAAAAGAATGCTTATGACTATGAGAGTCTCCAAGAGTAATTGGAATCCTCTTGGATGGGCCAAAAGAAAAGAACACTTATACCATCAATGAAGCTTGCAATTGGCAAGGTGTCAATCAAATCTCTAAATCTTCTAATAACAAGTTTCAAACTTTGTCTAGTATGTGGGCAAAGATAAAATCTTATAAAGCTTATTATTTGTATGAAAGAATGTCATATGCAAAATCATTGTGCTTCCCAAAAAAACACCAAGTTCCAACATTGTGTAGATTGACTAATAACTCTGTTTTATTCCATGGGTCCCAACATTGTGCATAATAAATTGAAAATAAAGTAATTAAATATGGGGCTTCCAAATTCAAAAAATGACATTTTATAGAACTGAATATATTTTCTTTAATTTTTTTTTTCTTCCATTGTTTTATCATCTTCCTTTTCCCTCCTTTTCTCCTCCTCCATTTCTCCTCTGTTTCTTCATCATCCTTTTCCATTGTTCCTTGTCCTTTTAGTGGTGTTGTGTTTTTAAATTTTTTAATCTTTTGAGCAATCTTCTCATTTGACCTTACTAGTTTGAACCCTATGCCTAATGCACAGGTGTGTGTGTATTCGACAATACATATTACAAAATTACAATTACAAACTACATTTCCAAAATCTCTTTATATACGACATTCCTCATATATCCATCGGGACCCTGGCCGTTGAAAATCTTGATGTTTGCACTGCTTGTGATCCATGAAATAGCAACATACAGCTAACCATGGGAATTGTCGCAACCCCACTTTGAGGGAGTTGTGAGGTCGCCATTCACACTCCCAAAAATGGGACTTGAAAGTCCTCTGGAATTCTCGCAAACTCAGAGTGCGATTGCAGGGGTCAAAACACCTCTCACATTGAGGTATTCTTTATACCGTTGGAAAGGTCTTGAAGTGTAGATATCCAAAATGGCCTTGCATGAGGCATTTGGACATTTGCAGCACAAGTTATGGTCGAAAGAAGGGTCGGGAATCAAACTGGTAGTTTGACTCCCGACCATTAAAAGTCGGGAATCGACCCAATTTCGGTGCGTGCAGGTGAAGTGTGACACCCCGTTGGAAAGCTCTTGACAAGAGTTACAACTTTGGTTTATACCTCGTTTCAATTTGAGTTCGGGGCGGAGAGTTATGAGCGTCCAAAGTCCCGGGAGTCCAAATCGGGACAGTTTCAGGATTCCATTTTGGGAGTCCTGGGAAAAAGAGCCATTTGGATGTAAGTGCGACGAAGAGCTATAAAGAATACTATATGGGGGAAGGTGGTGGCTTTTCCCAAGTCCGGGTCGTGGTGAACCAAGTGAGTCCAAGGTAGCCCGTGGCTTGTCCCAACACCAAAAGGGTGCAGAATGAGTTCTAACCAACTTGTTGGTTAGATTTGGATGCAGGACCGTGTAATTGAATAAGCTTGTCCCTCTTCCTAGTCTATCCCGAAACTTTCAGCACGCCCCTCTCACCCCCTTGCCCTTCTCACCCCCTTTAGTGCTGGAAGTTGGGAGTGTGCCCTGAATCCAAAAATTCCGCAATTTGAGTGACTTAGTCCCAACTTGGGGCTAACTTGGGACTTGGGTGCGCGCCACTTGTGTGTGTATTTGACAATACATATTACAAAATTACAGTTACAAACTACATTTCCAAAATCTCTTTATATACGACATTTCGCATATATCCATCGAAAACCTCCCATTGAAAATCTTGATGTTTGCATTGCTTGTGACCCGTGAGATAGCAACATACAACTAACCATGGGAATAGACCGGAGATGGCAAATATACCCCAACGTTGAGAACGACAATAAAAGATTCTTCGAAATCAATGTATCTTTACACAAAGCCCAAAACCCTAAACATTACCTCCAACTTCTGTTTCTTCTTGTTTGCTTCCCCAAACCCTAACCCTAAATTCACCGCCTACCACATTTGCGATCCTTTGGCAACTTCCCAAAATACAATGTGCATACGTACATACTCACTTTGCTGGCTCCAAAATATATCCATTTTCAGACATTGGTTAACCTTGTCTTTTGTTGGGCCCTGCCCCCACAAGGATAGGGACTATCGCATTGGATCCAACTTTTGGAAGCTTTACCTTATTAGAACTGGTTTCACATTAAGCGAACCGGTTTCGTTGATGAAAGCATTTATTCCACTCTTTCTCTGCCATGTCGGAGTAAACAGACCATGATGGGACGGATGGATGACAGGACAGATGGATGAAATGATGCTTCACGACGTCCTTTACTATGTGTAATGATTTTGGCCATGGCCAATGATTCCGTTTGTATCTTCAAGCATTCTGTTTGTTCATTCTCTTCTTTAAGCTTTTACCAAAAAAAAGTTGACCGACACAAACATTGCTTTAGTTCTTGAGATTTGGTACATTTTCCAGATGTTTTCATGTGTGCCTAAGTTCTGAGCATGCACAACTAATCAAACATCAGAAAACTTCATTCAACATCTTTTGTTGGACAAAGAACACCATAGGGACATGTTGGTTTGGTTCATATCTTTGTTCAAATTCTCCAATTCCAGTGATCAAGGTTGTTGTCCAGTCTCAAAATTCTGCAATAATCCACAACTCACACAAATCATGCAGTCAATTTGGAGGAGCACTATTTGGAACAGTTTTTTTCTTGGTTGGTAATTGACACAGTGACAACATTTCTACTGGTCAAAACATATATAGTGATGTGATAGACCCTTGGACAGGCATTTTGTCCAGAGTAAATATCCAAGAAGCCAATTCTGGGTGAACTTTACAAACAGAATAGTTTGGATGGAGGCCAAGGGACTTACAGTTATAGGCTTCCAACACATCAGTCAAGTTTTGGGAGAGGCTTCACTGTCCAGGTACAGCCACTATCATTCCCTCCGACACGTTGAAACTGAAGAACATTTGCATGAAACTGAAGTAGGCTGCTGCGATGGCCCACACTGATGTATGTCACACCTGCCCTCTTTAGTTCTTTGTACAAATGTGCCTGCCAGACAATGAAACACATATGACTTTAGTGCTGATTGCCCAAGCATACTAAGATGAATTGCATTTTCAATTTGGGACAGTAAGGATATCATTAACTTGAGCCAAACAGGAATAGCAATTGAGCACTCCAATTTCAGTCAGCAGAATTTTCATTTTTGTTCCAGTCCCATCAAAATAGAATATGAAACTTTCAGTAAATCTATTACCAATGCTCATAGATGGGCTGTTTAGACTTGCTAATCTGGTTAGACTCATGAACATAACCACATATAGCTTACAATTGAAGCACAATCAGGACTGGTACCTCATTGACTTCATCGAGGGCACTTGTAGATTCATCCATTAGGGCTAGTTGAGGTCGTGACAGCAGTAGCCGTGCAAATGCTAGGCGCTGTTGCTCCCCAAGTGAAAGCACACTTGCCCATTCAACTTCAGAGTCCAATCCATCAGGACGATCCATCAAATGGCCCAATCGTACGCACTCCAGTACTTGTGTAAGGTCATTGTCATGTGGAGGAAGGCTCTGGGCAGCTGATCCGGTTCCTGATAAGAAGGGTAAAGTTCCTGGAACAAAACAGAAGACTTGGGATAAGAATTAAACCAAACTTCTTAAACCAGCCACAGTTTTCAGTTTAAATGAACAGGGACACAGTTAATGCAAACATATACATATGGATGTGATAGTACCACTGCTGTCAGAAGAGTGAGCAGAACGTTCACTGTCTTCTTCATTCCATGTAGGGTACAAAAGCTGCTGACGGAGTGTGCCAAGAACCATGTAGGGACGTTGTGGCAAAAAGAACACCTTACTATCCACATCCATGCCCCCGATCTCAACCATGGATGCACCATTCTCGTGCTCCTCATGTGCACCTACCTAGTGTGATCAAAACGAGTTATTATGCAAACAGCCTGACCTGATAGCAAAGTAGGACCCAAAAGATCATCCATTGCTTGAATTGATTGTTTAAACATGGAATTTGGTGGTATAGTGTGCCAAGGTGGTACCTTTGATAACAGGAGGTCAAAACAAGGGCCATAATGGAGCTTAGTAACAGATTAATACCTCCCTGAACAGAAACTATACTACTTAAAACATTATGAGATCAGAAAACTACAAAACTGTACTGTGGTCTGCTTTTGCTTTGCAACTAAGCAGTTACATAGAAGAGCTCAGAAAGAACAGATAATCATGCTTGATCCTTACCTGTGCAAGGGAATCCTTGGCCAGCCTTTCAGCTTCAATAGCTTTAGAGTTGCCATGGGCCGCTAATTCTTTGCCTCTGTAACTTTCGTTGTCTTTGCATCTCATAAAACGTTTGATGGTGCCTGAGCCTGACTGCCACAGTCCAGCAACTGCCCTAAGCAATGAAGTTTTTCCACACCCACTTGCACCCATAATCTGTTCATGAAGAAATGAAACACGTCAGTGCATGCAAAGCAGGAGAGCAAGCATCCTCCTCCTCACCAGTTACCTCTTGCCTGAACCAATTACTTTAGCTCCTCCTTGCCTGTGGTGCTGCTGTAGATATCCATTATGACAACATTCTCAGGGGTTCAGGAATATAGATTAAATCAAAATTCTCAGCAAATAAGGAATGCATGATTTTCAGTGCAGAGAAAGAATGCTTCTGCTCACCATTAAACTTTCACCCTCCTTGACAACAAAGGAAAGATCCTCAATTAATGTCATTGTGTATTGTGGTGTATATAGGGTTAGGTGTTGTATTTCCAGAAGAGGATGGCCACTGGTACATTCTACTCCTGCAAATTCCTGAATGTCAACTAGCACAATCTGCTCTTGTGTTCTGATGTTGGATTCAGTAGCTTGCAAAGTATTTGCATTGGCTTGAGAGAGCTGGTTTTGCTGATCCAAGCTATCACTGAACTCTCCTGTAAAACAGGAAAAAGATTGGTACTGCTTGCTAAACTCGAAACACAAGGAAGATGAGCACCATGAAGATTTGCACACTTTCTCTTATCCTTCTGTAGATGTGATGGACTTCTTCAAAGATAGAAATTCCTTCTACTGTTAGCAAGGAACTGTATGATGTTCACCTAGACGATCAACCACTGCTGAAAAAGCACTGATTGCCTGGAATTGGTCGACAATGAGAGAAAAGTCACGTAATACAATGCTGAATGCTGAAAATGATTGGTTAAAAACTCCAAAGTCAATTTTGCCCGCAAAGTACAAAGGTGCCACAACTGCTGCAGGCAAAAGCTGGATGAGGTACCGATAAAAATCTGTGAAGAAGTCCAAATTTCGGGATGTTTTAAGGAGTTGCTGCACCCACCCATACATGAGGATTGTCAACAATAGATGCAAAGCTCTGCAGCAAGTGAATATCAAGCAATACCAAAATGCTATAACAACCACATAGCAGTTAAGTCAAATATCTTCAGGAGTGTTGAGAATCTCTCAATATAATGATTTTAGTCAACGTGAAAAGAGTTGAAAGATGATCTAATAAAGTAATGGATATTTCAGATCTGACCAAAGACATGCAACCATCAGCAAGCATGAGAAAGAGGGAACCCCACCCTAAAGAAAAGGGAAAAAAAACCACAGAATGAAGATAAGGAGTGACTTGAATGAAAGCAATGGTCATATGTGCATTCAGAGATCTTCAGCAACATGTATGGCATTGGCCACCTAATATAACATCCCCACTAACTTCATCAGTTCCCAGCAATGAGCACAACTTAAGGTCAAACATAAACCATCATACAGAGTTTCTGTTACAAGTCCAGCAGTAACAGGGAAACTCAGCCACAATGCTGGCTAGCTCAAGAAGAAGAAGACCAAAAAATCCCAAGAAGAAAGATGAACATAGAAATGGAAAAGCCAGAAATGAAAAAATCCCACCAAAGAATGGAAAAGAGAAAGAAAATAGAGAGAGGAAAGATTCAAGAGCTTGAATGGGATCTGAATACCCATGTCCTTAGGAGTATCATTGTTCAATTTGAATGGAGGGAAAGGATATTGCAGGGTAGTGTTCAACAAAAGAGATTACTAGGTTCAGTGTGTGGCAACTGATGAAGTCTGGGTATGGTGGCCAGTGAGGCCGAGTCCATGGTTGTCATGTACATACAGTTTGGTGGTAACTGGTGCACAAAAATTGTTTGGAGCTACTTAGTTCATACCTAGTCCTGGGCAGGTGGTAAGTCCTGTCACCAGATTGCTGTCAGTTCAAAAAATTTCAAGGAGATAGTTTTGAAAAAAGTGGCCTGAGAGAACATTGGTCATGGTCATGTGTCAATGAAGAACCTTCTCCAGGTTTTCCTAGAACCTTTGTAATTAAAACAGATTGTTGTGTTTGAAAGGTTTGTTGCAAACCCTTCTGAGGAGAGATGCCGCCACAGAGGTACTAGCTCATCAATTGATATGAATTGATGCAAATTTCTACCCACAGAGAGAGAGAGAGAGAGAGAGAGAGAGAGAGAGGTGATGCCTGCTAGGGCATCTAGGGGCTACTTCCCTGGGGAAGGGGACAATCTGCCCAGGGGTGAGCTGTAGTCTCACCATGTGCAGAGGGGTGGTTGAAAATTGTGAAACCAAAGGTTTCAGAAGCTATGGTACTGCAGATGGCACCAAACTAGGGTTTTCAGGTGTTGAGTACAGTGTTTCCAAGGGAAGGTGATGCAAATTGATCAACAAAAAGAATTAAGTTCACAACTGCCACAAAGCCCATGAGTGTAAGGATGGGGCCATAAAACAATGATGAAATTAGAGATCATTAAAGTGTGCAACCAAAAAATGCCAGAATCTCTTTAGAGCAAACTTCACCACCAAAGTTGCACTGTTGAATATAAAGTAATACCAAAACAGAACAACCACCAAAGAAGGGAGCCATACACTGCAATTGTCAAATGACTGCTTGAAGCGCTGCAGAAGAAGCTGAATCTCACTTGTCTCACCTCCATAGAAAGCAATCGACTCTGCATTTTCACGCACCCGAACTAAGCCATACCGGAAGTCCGCCTCTCTCTTCTCCTGCATGAAGTTGAGGCCTACAAGAGCCTGCCAACCTCTCCAGTCATTACCTCCACAGTTTAGAATGCAGAAGAATTTCAGATCTTGATGTGATGTTACCAAAGGACCATCTTAATGAAAAAGATCAATTGTGTCAAAGCAACAAAATCGGATATGGAGTGAAATTACCTTGCCTAAAGCAACGCTGATCACAGTACCTCCAACTGAATACACGACCAGAACAAAGAATAAAGGAGGATATATCTGATAAAGAATGCGGCTGAAGGAAACAACACTGATAGCAGCATTGAATACGGCCAATGCAAACCCTAAGGCAGTCCCAGTGAAGCTGTTCAGGTCATCCACTATTCGCTGATCAGGATTATCAATTAGGGCCTGTGACTGAATATTATAGAATGTGCGATTCTGAAAATACTTGTGTATGTATTGGCTTGTCATCCAGCCACGCCATCTGAGTGCCAGTGTGTCCTTGAGATAATCCCGCAGTACAAATACCTAACAAAAAAGCTGCATCTGATTAGATGGACAGTGGACAGTAGTATGAAGACAATAATCTGAATGAGAGAATTGCTTTGTAATCCTGAGTTCTTACAGGAATGCCTCCAGCAAAGGCCCCCAGATAATACACCACCTGCTTTGTGAACTGCTCCCGGTTTTTACCTGACAGCCATTTCAAGGAATGCTTCAGCAATCTGCTGGAAAGACTTGCAACAGCCTAAATATGAAGTGCAGTGAAGAAGAGATGTGTAGCACAACAGCAAAAAAGTGCACAAAAAAGAGTACACTGTGATGTAGCTGAGATTAGGCAAGCCTGTGAAATGATCAAACCCTGAACACAAAAACACAGCACTCTATCTCTCTAATCACTCTTACTTGCAAGAGCATTATCAAAGTCTCGTCCAAGAAAATTGAATACAACGCTGATGCCGGTTGTAGCCAAAGTGAGTGCAAACAAGCCCGCCAACCGTAGACGCGCCTGCACTTTATCTTCTGAACTCCAGTAGGGAGCTGCCACCTTCCAGAACCTCCGCAGCAGAGTCGATAGATTTGATCCAACTCTCTGCAACAAAGAGTAAGCAAGTACAAGGCGCAATAAGGCTTTTTGTTGACATCGATGACTTGAGATGTAAACAAGTTGTTTGTCTTCCCCCGAAAAATGTACCACAAGGTGTACCGGGGGCTGTGTTGTTCGCAACAATTGAGAGCAAATGTTGAAGAAAAACTTACCTTTAGCTCAGACGCGGGGTCATTCCGCAAAGATTGAGGTGCAAAATCGGGAGTTTCGGCCGATTCCGTTGGCTTGCCTTCTCCATGCTCCTGTTGGAACAATTCCGATGCCGATGCTCTGACCTCGAGTTTCCTTCGTCGATAACCGGAAAATGAACCTCTGGAAGCGCTCACAGAAGAAGCTAACGGAAACGGAAGACTGTACGAGCAAGCGGAGTGTAGCGAAGACCGACGAAGATAAGAAGGAGATTGGAACCTCCTCTGAACTCTGTACTTGAAATTGTTGAACTCTGTACAGGAAGGAGGAGGAGGAGGAGGAGGAGGAGGAGGAATTCTTGAAACTTGTCCACAGCTCCGTAAAGCAACAGTAGTAAAGGAGCAATTACTACTACTACATGCCTGGGCAAAACCAAAATTTGACATGGTTTTGCACTTTACAACCTTTGTTTTTCTTTGTCAATTCTTCTTCTCCCGTACTCGTCAGAGGGAGCGACTCCTTACCCCTTCTTACCGAAAGGATCATCGGCCGGAACTCCTCCTCAACTAGTCGTCCCTGGCCAAACACTTTTATGGATGAAAACTTGATTACCATTTTCTTGTTTTCGACGTCCCTTCCCGGTGCGTTGCAGCACCACCCGGGGCCAGACCGGGCCCTCCTCCTTCTGCTCTTCTTGCTCCTTCTTCTACTCTTCCTCCTCATCGGGAACAAGTCAATTCTTCCTTCCCGTCCCTTCCCTTCACGAGCACAGCAAGTCCCTGTGAGCATCTTCTGGGGCGGCACTCTTCCTGGCAAACCGTGTTTTGCACGGCAGCCAAGACGCGAGGACAAAGACGCGGTGAGAGGAACTTCCAGTGTAAATACTCGGGGGATTGATTGACAATTGCTCCTTGGCGGATCATTCGAGGATTTTGCTACCACCCAACTAACTCACCACACCAGCTCCTTTCTCGTTCTCTCTAACCACAATTCTCCTCCAAGGTTAGGCATTAGCCTACCTCACTCACTAAGGACAAGGGTTGATTTTTAGTTTTTTACTCCATCAAAGCACAAAATAGATCCGAGCCTTCTTTGCAGGAGGAATTTTTGTCTCACATTTCTCTTAAACCATCTCCAGCGGTGCTCAGTATGTGATCTGCACAGTAAAATTGGATGAAGAAAAGTCAAACATGCCGGATTGGTTCAGGACATGTCAGTGGCTGGTAAAAGGCTGCAGAAAAGAGTGTAATAAATTTGATCTGATTGTTTCTTAGAGTGTTTCTTATTGGCTCATCATACTGATAGGTTCAGGTGGTTTGCTACTAGTAGTCCCCCACGGAAGACATTAAACCGAGTTTCAGTTTTATGGGTGGGGTTGCAAAAAAGTAAATAACTAAACTTGGATGTGAAAAATATTTTTGTGAGGTCACATTCTGAGGACAGCTGCACATGCATGCTCTTAAAGCCATTAGTAGAAGATCTCCACTACCTATCAATGCAAAGTTTTGGTTCTCCCGTTTTGGTTTCTATTGCCTAGTCTTTTGACAAGTGACTCACTTTTGGATTCTCCTTTGGAATTGGCAACTCACCTCAGACTTTAGGTCATCTTCCAAAGTAAATCATATGTCTAGGAAACAAAAGTTGAAATTGAGTTATTTAAACCAAAGGTTATTGTGAGTCACTAATGTATAATGGGAATTTTAAAGAAAATTACTTGTGTTTTTGACCTATAGTCAAATTTGACTTAGTCCTAACAATCCACCTATCTCATAGAATTGAAAAAAAATAAAATCACATCGTCGAACGTTTCTCTTAAAGGAATCAAATTCATTGGACCAAAATTGGGGAGGTGGCCTATGGATGACTTTGTCAACTTAGAACATTTTAGTTTCAACTAGAAGTGCACATGTATTTTAGTTGTAATCAACATAAAAAAAATCACCGTTTCGACCTTATCACCACTACTGTGCTCAAGTGGAGGACTTGAAGTCATATGAAAATTCCCAACTCCACAATGAAAACATCTTGAGGCATGCTCAAGACGTCAAACCTTGTTTCAAATATTTGAGTCACCGATAAAGTTGCAACTTTCAAAATTGGGTGGTGTTGATTTTATTTTTTTTGGTAGTGTCTCACATTTGTGAGAGTGTGTTAGAATCTTTATTTTTTCAACCCACTTCATTTATCATGTTTTTGTTTGAGTTGAAAGTTCAAGACTAAAGTCATGACAACGTGAGTTTCCCACATTATGATTTTGTTTATGTATCATTTCAATTTCAAGTTGCATTAATTATCTTTTTTCTAAATTTGTGCAAATTGATTTCATCTTAAGTTCAAGTTTGTGAGTTCATTTTAGTCTGATCTCAAAGTTTACATACTCTTTTTCATTATGGGTGTTAAAAAGTGTTCCTTGAGTTTGCATTTTGTTGCAAAACCAAAGAATTCTTGAGACTTTTAACCTTTGATGCCATTTGAAAAACTTAGAAATGTATCGCATGGATTTACAAGGCTTATCACAACTTGGAATTGGGAAAATTCATCATTTTTTTCTGTAATATATTATGTGGCTCTCGATGCCATGACATCACAATGATCATTTATTTTTTCAAGATTACCAAATGAAAATCTTGAAACTATCAAATTATGAATCTATATTTTGGGGCAGCATAATTTTAAATTTGCATCCAAATCAAAAACTTTCAAGGGCAAACTTGTAGACTTTGAAACAAGTTTTCAATGACATATTAAGCTTTCAATCGAAATTGAGTTGGTCTTTTAGAATGACAATTAAATTGTTCAAAATTATTTTGTTAGTTTGACTTATGACTTTTTGAACGGCCATAATTAGTGTTACAAATCCTTGTTTTGAAAATGCAACCCGACAATTATTTCAAAATAATATCATTGTTCTTTTTTCATGTGTTGATTGTTTTCATTGTTTATCTTCATTTTGCTTTGTTCTATATTTTGTTTTCAAATGTGATTAGTTTTTCATTTTGCACCAAGATTTTTTCAATTATGAAATAAACATCCAATTAGATTTATAAATTATAATCAAATTTGAGAAATTTCAACATTAGCATTTTCATTGGTCTTTCTTTCAAGCATTTCAAATGTTAGTCCATATGTAACCTTCCATTCATATCACAAGGTTATATTTGAAAAGTTAATCAAGGGCATGATCAACATTGCAAAATCTTTATTGAAATTGTGATATTAAAAAAATTAAGCACAAAAATGAAAGCAATGATAACATAGACCTTGGTGGTTCTCAATCCAAATAACCTCAACTTTTTTATCATCCATTTGAAATTCCTTTTAAACAATCATTCACTCAAGAAAATATATTTCAAATACATTTAATTCACATGATTCAACTTAACATATAAATGGTGTTAAACATTTTTGCCAAATGTTTTGCATGATCTTTAACAACAATGTTATGTAACATAATGGCATCTATGTCAATTGCCACAAAATCTTTGAACCCTTTTTGAAAAATATCATTTAACAGGGTGCAAAACATAATGAAGCTATTGGTGAGCCTAAGAACACCATTGAAAATTTGTGGGAATTGTACTTTGTGTGACAAATAATTTTAATAATATTTGGGATTGTTTGGGATTAATGCATATCCCGTATTAATTACATCTTGATTTTGATGATTCAACTTAACATTTGTAAGCTTTAGCAATTAGTAGTTTGGGACATAAAACATGTGAAAAAGATGCATTAACATCCAGTCAAGCTTTAATTACACATGGCGTAATCCATCTTAGTATGAACAAATTTCAAATATTGATTCTTCACAATCAATTTTCCAATGATCAACAAAGGACATTCCTTGTTTTCTTTTGGTGTGAACCATGGTTATGCTTGTCACACTACATTGAACATACTACTATTTTGCCCACATTAAACATTTCATACATACATACATTTGCAAAAATATCCCATCTTAAGATAAAAATTTCTTGATTTGCTATAAATTTGGTGAGGATTTTCCATGCACAAAATTCATCTTAATTGATCATTCAAGTTTTAAAAACGTGCCATCTATTCCTTAACTTTTTTGGTAAAAAATGAATGTGAAGCTCATGTGTCTAACAAATATAAACCACATGTTTAGAAATTTACCTTTTCAAGAACATGAAATGACCATTAGCAACCCTACTTCAAGGTTAGTGTGCATTATTGAATCAAACATTTGGGGTATGTATTTATGAAAATTTTTAAACCTTATATTTGAGTACATTATATAAATAATATCAAAAAAAAATTCATATAAATTTCATCCACAAAAAAATCTTAAATTACATAAGTTTAACATATGAGATATTGTACGAATTCATAGGCATTTTTTAGCTTGATGTTGGCCATGTATGAACTACAATGGGATTGACAAATATTAGTCATGAAAATTTGAATGAATTGGTTGAAAGGCATAAATAATGACATCACAATTTCTATGGATGTCATAGACAAATTTCAAATAAGTTCTCACATAATTTCTTTGAATTGAAATAATTGGTGGCACAAGTGGTGGATCATTTTTCATTTGATGTTAGTATAATTAAGCACACATGATTGATAAGCTATTTCTATACTTTATTGAAGCTCTTGGTTTCTTTTGAAAGTGGGTTATATGCAGTTTGTTATTTTGGAGTTTACACATCCAAATATTATTTCAACTTATGGCATTTTGTGCCAAAGTTTAGATGGGATTTGTAGTGACAACCTTAGCAAAATAGCAAACTTCTTATTTCATTTGTTCATTATAAATTTATGATGGTCCATGTTGATAAGAAAACATTTTAAAAAAAAATGGTGGTTAAGGGATCTTGTTAGTTTACATTTTGTTTTGTTTGGGGGGGGGGGGGCGCCACATAGTGGGATAGTCTAAAACAAATTCTAGTTACACACCTTTCCAACTTTGGAAGCTATACGTGTTTTGGGGCTTAAGCATGTGTAATAATGAATTTTTTTATGAATTTTTTTTGGAGAAACAAATGGACAAATCCAAGGGGAGACCCATATGATGAATAATGTCATTCATATTAGACTAGAACTTGTGGTTAAACGTCACAAATGTATTGGAAATTATGAATTGGTATTTCAAAAAGCATGGTCACAAGAACCTAGTTCAAGTCATCCAATATTGAAAGAAAATAGGTTTAACATATCTCAAGTCATAATAAAAACAACGAGATGCTATTTCTCCATCCAAGAACTCAAATTGTTTTGTAATTTAAACAACAAACTATTCATAAGCTTTCCAAAGTTCCATATTGTTTCTTCATAATTTGTACAAACAAATGACCAAAAGGGAATTCATCTTCGAACCCATATAGACAAATGTTTTTCCAAAGTCCCATTTTCTATCTTGCTTCCTCCATCCCACGCATCTATTGAAAGGGAATGCATATCTAATCCACACAAACATATGTTTTTTCTAAACTTCCATATTTCATCTTTCTATCTCCTATTTTGAATGCAACTTTCACACACATGTTCTTCTAAGCTTCCACACTTTTATTTTTCTATTCTCTTGTTTTGAATGGAACCATCACACATCATTGAAAGCAAATTCAATCTCCAACCACACAAACATGTGTTCTAAAGTTCTATCTTTTGTCTTTCTTTGATTTCAAATGGAACCATCACATGCCTTATCAAGGGGAATTCATTCTCCAACACAAACAAACAAATGATCTTCTATTTGTAATGAACAAACTCGTACTCCCACAACCAAGATCATTCAAAGTGTGCTATCTTTCTTCCTATTTCAAATGGAACCATCACACGCATTATGAAACAAGGTAATTCATTCTCCAATGCAAACAAATACATGTTCTTCTAATTTTACTAAAGAAATGTAGCATGCTTCCGCCTCTGAATCACTTAAGGAATGAAGTTCACTCAAATTGTGAAACAAAAGTAGCCATGTAACACTTCCCAATTTAGATAACAAAAGAGATTGGTAATGATTTAGGGAACTTGAACAATAAAATGTTCTTGACAACTGAGTTGTTGACATATATTTTGAAAAATCCCTTTTCAATTGTTTGCAAAAGGTCTCAAGGACATTCATGACATTCATTACACATGACCTTTTACAGTACTGAACATAAATACAGATGTCCAGCATTTGCAGTCTTGGGCGGGATGAGGGGGTTTTAAATGCTAAAGCAAAGTGTCAGGACGTCATCAGCAGAATCATGTAATCTGAAAATCTAAGCTTAACAATATGACCTTGAGATACCCAAGTAGGGTAAACAAATCAACTGGAGAAACTGAAAGAATGAGGATTGCTAGATATGAACAAGATGCTCTCGAAAAAAATTCCTAGACGTACACACGAGAGACGAAAAGCTACTCGTGCGTTGAAACACAAAATTTCAAAGACTAACCAACGGAATCCCTTGAATAGTTGGGCGGTATAGAATTTTTTATGGAGGAGAAGGCAATTTTGATTTGCAAAGTTTCGCGGCTCAATCCGCTTGTCAGTTTCCAGGAGCAAATCTTGAAGAAGCACCACCACCCTGCATGTCTGGTCTTCAAGCACACTACCTGGGGTGCTTATGACCTCGTCGTGGTTCTCAATAAAATTGTTGTGGGTCGTCCTAGAAAAGAGCGTGTGGCATTGAGTCGGTAGGGTGAACGAAGTATGTCAATACGAGGGCCAAGAATAACATAGCACATGCAATGCCCTGGTCAATCGTTGATCCGCGGCTGCTTTGAGGAGCAGGAGGTCCTTGTGACTTAGCTTGCACCACAGGCAAGAAAGCACCCATGGAACACACCAAGGAGATTGTGAACACTGCCACCTGCACAAAAATCCCTTCCATCTCTCTTTCTCCCTTTCTAGCTATCAAAATGAAAATGGCAAACAACCCCAACGGGAACGAGAAATGACCCCCAAACCTAGAATCAACTTCACTCAGCAACAACAGATCGGGAGTGTAGCAACCAAAAAAATAAAATCAAACCCACTTCGCAATGACCTCTGCGGATGATGTATCGACCAAGTTCGAGTACAAAAGAGATGGAGAAAATGAAAACTTCTGCAGCGATGTCGTGTATAACATATGTCTCTATGAAAAGCAACGAGTCCCAAATTTATGCAGAGGAAAAGTTCGGATACGCGCTCATCAGGAGAGAAGTCAGAAGCTTCAACGGATGTTGGGTCGGAAAAAAAAAAAAGGCACAACAGATGCAGCAGCAGCAGCTTGTCAAAAGTCTAGAGCGGCAGAGGTCAAAAACAGGAGACTAGCCTTGCTGCAACATTCAAAGGACGAAAGGACCCACCCATCTCCAGTGAAGTGCAGAAGAAGAATCGGAGAAGATACAAAGGAAGCACGTGAAGATTGCCACATACCCAAAAATCCAACCCCTCCTTCATTCAATCTTTCTGCGCATTCTTTCTTTCTTTCTTTCTCTCTTTCAGTCGTCGGAAGGGCATTGCGGATTTCAAGTACCGCGTGACGGTTTCGTGCGTTGGTGCCTGGTGGAAAGCGTGGAATCTGGATGCAAAAGCGGAGCGTCCTTTTGGGGTTCTGGAAGGCCGGCCCTAACCACCTACGTAACCTACCCTACGAATCACACACCTAAATGTTTAGGTATCATAGGGTAGGTTATTGTTGTAGCCAAAAGGTTCCACTTACCTTCCAACCTTACTTTTCCCTTACCAACTATATATATTTATTTATATTTATATTGTGTGTGTGTGTGTTTGTGTGGGTGTTTTCTTATAATTTAAATTTATATATTAAATAACTAGGGCACCACATTGCTTTGCACAACCATTTATGCATTCCCATGTTTTGTATTATTGTAATTTTAAGAAAAATATATATAGACAAAGGGGGAAGGAAGAGAGGTGCATAATGACATTAAGAATATAACATGCCAAAACAATGGTATTGAAAAGAAAAACGTATGTAGAATATTTTAAAAGAGTTCAAAAAGTTACTTGTATGGGATTAAAGTAATTGTATCACATTTTTTACAACCTAATTGGTCCATGACCACTTGACCATGGTGTTGGGAGTTACCTCATGGGTTTGAAAGCTTAATTGGTTCAGTGCAAGTAATAGTCATTGAGAGTTGAAAAACACTGAACTAAAAGGCTCCAAATCATAATATAATTCTTTTTTCCACAACACGTTATTAGATTGGGAACTATGGAGGAATGATAGAAAAATATGCAAACTTATTTTTTAATAAGTTCTTGAGTTCAAACCCCAAGAGTCTTGCTTTACATCTTATAACATTTTGGACTCTAAAAACTCAAATGAATACCGAAACATTGGCTGCAACATCACCAACATAAGTGTTGCAGAAATCTTGGCCAAAATGTATTCTAAAGCATGGGAACAAAGTACTCAATCTCCTCCATTATCTTCTGTCCAAATAATTTCTCAATGTGATGGTTCCTTGGTTTCAACCACCCAATTATTGGGCACACTAGTTTCAAAATATTGATTCACCTACAAAATTAATCACATAATTAGTGAGTACAATACAGAAAGAACAACAATAATATAAGGATGAAAAAATGTTCAGCCCCTATTTGCTTTTTGTAGGGGTTACTAAAAAAACCAAGTAATTTTTGTGAAAAGAACACCAAATCTTTTTTTGCCCAAGCCTTTTTTTTATTGGGTTTCTTGCTTAGGGTAAAAAAAAAAAAAACACAATGTTAATGCTTTTAAAATTTAAGACTATGGTAAGGTTCCTAAAAATGAGTCTTTAAATAAATTATTGTGAAAGTCTACAAAGAATATCGGGCAATTTCCAAAAAAAGAAAACTACAACAAAAAAAACTACCTTTTTATAGTGAGAAGAGTGTTTTCAATGTATTATTTTAAAGCAGTATATCATATTCTAGGAAAAGAAATTACATATTTGGCATTCAAGCAATTTTTCAAATGTTGTTTCATTTTAAAGACCACATACTTTGATTTTTCTACATTAAGACTAAATGCAATGTCAATAGCATAAGCAATAACAAATAGACCACACGATGATTGATCAATTTGTTGCATTACATTTGCATAAATGTAGTCCAAATGATCAATATTTAACAATTTATTTCTCTTCAATGTTGTATTTTCACAAAGTACTTTATCATAAGGAGTTTTTGAATCATACAAAATCCATGGTGCATGTGTGTTTGTAGGGTCTAAGGATGTTAAAATCCAATGCTTCATATTTATATGGAGATCATTTTTTTTTCAAACTTTTTGCTTCCATAATATAGTGAATAGTGATGATATTCATATCTTTGATGTTGTAATTTTGTTTCATATAATATTTTCATTGCAGCATCCATGTGTTGTGATCGTAACCATGATGTATTGTCTATAAGTGTCTTTTCATCATTTTCAAATAATAATATGTCTTCATGCCAATATTGATTTTCATTATTTAGTTGTACAAATGTTGAACAATGCTTTTCCTTTTTCTTTACATGGAAATTGGTTTTTTCTACATTTGGGGGTGTGTTTTTTTTTTCGATTGAATCTTGAATTTTTTTAATGTTTGTTATGGGCAATATAAAAAAAAATCTAAGAATTTTCACATCATATGGTTGGATTCTTAATTGATTTGTTAGTTTAGTCATTAGGTTTAATTTTCAAAACCAAAACTAGACTTGGAACTCAATTTTAAATATTTGTACAACAACAATAAATATAATTCATTTTTAAAACCTAAATCATAAAAAGAGAAAACCACCTATTACCCATGATTCTTTTAAGTATTAAATTTCAGATTTAAGATAAACATTGTTACCAAACCAAAAAATAAAATAAAAAACAATTCAACATTTACAAATTTTGTAAGGAAAAAGAATATTTCAAAAGAATATTTCGTTAAAAAAATATTGGCAAGTATTGCTAGGGAAATTTCACCAAATTTGACCATGAATAGTAAGTATAACCATTTGCAACCATTTGCATGACTATAAGACTAAAATTATGATTTCATGTTTTCATACAATGCAAGTAAAAGGTGTAATGCAACTTTGAAAAAAAACAGCTAGTGTGGCTTTTGTGTATTGTGCAAGAAGTGTAGATATAATATTTGGAGATTTTTAGCAATATTGAATGATTTGTATAATGTGTATAGCTTTGTGGAAATTTCTTGTGAGAGGATGATAAATGCCATATGTTCTTGGTGTGGCAACCTTATGTGGACTTTGGACTAAAGCTATTGGGTGGGGATCTTATGGCAATTCCAGGAGTATATGGATTTGTTCAAGTTTTAAATCCCTCTTTTTGTCCTTGGGATTTTAGGTCAAGTAACTATAGGAATGAACACTCTAAACCTTGAATGGAATTATCTAAGCTAATGAAATTAGAGGTTAGGATTGTGCATATTATAACATATGAAGAAATGGGAATGATAGTTGTGCCACTACAAGACTTGGTTGAGCTTGAGCAAAAGACATTGGATTTGAACTTGTTGAAAAATGGGATTTTGTACAAGTCTTTCAAAGATGTATTACATTTAGTGTTGAAGATAAATCAACTTTGTATCAAATAAAGTGTACATATGTGATGTTGTTGAGAATACAAAGATTAATAATGTGCAATCCTATTGGTTCAAGTTTTATGCTCTTGCACTCATTGTAATTTTTTTGCTTATTAATTAACAATGTGTAAATAGGATGGGCAAATTGAATTTTGGAGTGATGGAACTAATGAATTAGGACATGCCCCAAATTGTATTGTTGAAGGTGGGGGCTTGCTAGAAGTCATAATGCATGCAATAGAAGATATGGAGGGGAAATATCACATAATCCCATGTGCGAAGGTTGTGTTCAAGGGAGAGGAAAAGAAAACCCAAGTCTATGGAATATAATAGGAGTCACTTTCAACTTTTTTCAATGTGTTTCATTGTTGGCCCATGTCAACAAAATCCATCTATATGTTTGGTCTAACTTGACTCTAAATGTGATTTACCATAGATGTGGATGGATTGACCTTGCAGATTATGAAGAGGAACAAGGATCGACAATGGGAGTAGAAATTTGAGTGGTAGTTAAAGGAACCCCCGGTGGATTGTCATTTGCATGTTGAGGTTATGAGTAAGAACATGGGCTTGAACATGCATTCAAAGCAATATATCCTTATATACTTAAATTGATTGAATTCCAATGCTTAGGATGTTTGTGTATATTGTACAACCTTTATACAAAGTATGGGACTATGTTTTGAACTTCTAGAAAAACTTGTGGTGCCTTGAAAATATTGTAGATGACCAAGGACCAGCATGCTTACCTATTGAAACTAAAGGCAATTAATCAACAAACATCTATTTTAGGGCTTGTATGTAATGAATATGAATGAGAGGAGGTTTCTTAACCTATTAAATACCATTCACAAACCAACCAGCTTGCCAGGCACCATTCATAAGGACCAAAAAACATTTGTTGTTGGTAGGGCATGAGACCACTTAAGGGGTTGTGTAATGTAGTCTATAAGAAAGCTTTTTGAGGCTTAAGTAGGGAGGTATTGTTATGGATAGAGGATTGGTGCATGGGGGTACATCCCTACATCAATACATTTTGAATTGAAACTTTGTCATCAAATTTTGGTGAAGAATGGATGAGAATATATTCTTGCAGGAAACAATGCATGTAGTTATTGATCATTCAAATTTTATTTAAAGGAATAACTAATTATTTTATAGGTGGTTTCTAACAAGTGAATGCAAGGTATGGTGGCTCACTTTTGTAACAAAATGAACAATTATTCTTAGGTACCCTTCATTCAAAAGCATATGGTGATTAATATGTCCTTAGATTTACTAATTGGGACTTGCATTTAAACTAACAAATTTATTATGAAAAAAACTATGTGGTCATTTTTTGATAAAAAATCATTTGCTAATAGTAATGGGCTTTTGAAGTTGAAAAATATGGATTGGTCATTTGACTAGGATATCATGAATGAAAAAAAAAAATATTGATTCACATTCCAAATTTGTTATTGGGACTCAATATATGCGGTATTATGAGATGATAAACTTAAATGAGGAATCTTTTATTTGAAAACCTTAACCATTTATTAATTAAAGACTTTTGAATGGCAAAATTGGACCATATTTTCATAAGTCCCTATGAGTTACAATTTTTGTTTGTTTTTTAATTTCTTTGTCCCAAAAGCATATTTTTTGAAAGTTTTACTCGTGACATTATTCATATGGATTTTGTGGGTTGTCCTTTTAAAACTTTCAAATTGGAAAATGATATTAGCTTTTGTTAATGTAAGCATTGTAGATTTGTGAGGATTTTTAGGTGATTAAACATTTCGTAGTCAAAGATTACAATAATGACATTTAAAATAGTAACAACCATGTCCATTTGAACTTTTTTATGAATTTCCTAGGGACTTGTAGGGAATTTTAAATCATCCAAAAATGAGCAATCGTAGCTTGCATTTACTCTAAGATTTTTAGACTAGTAGGTGTGGAAGTAAAGTTTAATTCTAATATTGTGTGAACATGGGAAGGAGATATGGTGCCTTTAATGAAGGACAAGACTTGAGTCCGAATTGTGCACATGCCCATTGATAATTATGTGTCTTTTCAATTAAGGTGAGTTCGAATTAATTAATAGTTTTGTCAATGAAATATTATATATTTGCAAGTGTTCAGATTTGCATTGCTACATCAATAATTAGTCGGCCTAGTTGTTGACATGCTAGCAATATCACCTACATGAACTTCTAGAGAGAGTGTCAATGGTGAGAAAATGACACCAATGTTTGAACATGTAGATTTTGGTGTTCAATGTGGTGAATGATTTTCACCTCCACATTTGAACTAATTGTTTCTTGACTAGGTTACTTTCTTCCACATTTGATATTTGATATGTATTAGTTCCAAAGGCTTGGTTTTGAACTGGCAAAACAAATAAAATATGCTATTGTTGAACTTATGTTTGACTTGAAAGAAAGGAAAGAATGAAGGGAGTGGAACTAAGGCTTTGGGGAGGATGGGAAACAACTTTTGCTACCCACTCACACATTCATTAGATGCAAGGCACATAGGAGCTTTTGAGTGTAGAATTCAAGTGGATATAATATGGAGATAAAAAAAAAATTGTGGTTGAGTGACTGGAGTTTGTTGTTAGGATTGTCAAGTGTAAATCATATCAAGATGTGTTTCTAAATGGTCTATGACACTTGTTCCTTTATGATCATGATGCAAGATTTGTAAAAATAAAAAGTCTTTTGCATTGTATGTGATATTTGGTGTATGAATGGGTGATGATTGATTGATGTATGTGCACAATTACAAGACATGGAAAGATGTGTGGATATTTTGGTTGCAACACTTGGATGATTAAATGATTTATTGGAGAGAGTTACAGTCTCATTGTCAATGGTGTGCTATTTGGCTTTGGATGAAGCAAACTGCATGTTGGATATGGGGTTTGAGACTCAAATTCACATCATATTTTTTGATGAAATTCTGCAATAAATGATGGTTTATATCCCAATCTATCGTTATGTTATGGAATTGGTGCACATATGAATAGTTTAATTGTGCAACAAAATATTATTTTGTTTTGTGCGACCTTGAAGCATCATTGTAATTGTAGCAAAAGGATTAAAAAATACTACTTTTAATAAAAATTTGTTCATGAAATTCTACAAATGCAAAAAGACAACTATAAGCAAAAATCTTCCTCATCAAAACTTTCAATTTTTGTTAAAGTTGTGGAGTTCAAATCAAATGATTTAAAAATGTTCATAAGTACATTAGCTATGATAATGTTGAAAATTATGATTTTTAAGATTGTGATTCTTTCATTAAAAATGTTCTTAAATTAAATGTTTTAAAAATTGTTTGAAGATTTTTTTAAAAATAATGATAAATTGCTATCATATATATATATATATATATATAAGGAAATTATTGGTGCACATTTACACAAAGTCATAAGATGATCAAATGCCCCATGCCAGGATTGGATTTTGGAAGTCTTGGGGAGTGTCCCATGGGCACCAGCAAATAAGGAAAATAGTTCTTCATGTATTCAGGCTATGGTGAAGTCATTGTGACCCTAATAATTTACAAATCTAGTTTAATTTCATGTTCACTAAACCTTTCTTGATGAGCTTTGTAAAATTGTAATAAAAATGCAAGACATTTTGTGGAAATTATCATTAGGGTTTAAAAAAAAATTCTGTTGCAATGTCAATGATGAGCATTCCAAAAGAGAGAGAGAGCATTAAATGATGACACATTTGTATACAAAATCATCTTCTTCAAGCTTCTTGCCATTTGCTGATCACCAACCTGCAAGTCTGGAACTGATGATTTTTTTGAATTTTTTACAAATTTTTTGAAAACTGACAATTTTTCCTGAGGATCTACAAAATGATATGCCTTTTTTCTGTTGTTTTTGGGTTGCCACAGTGCAAACGTTTGTGGGAAAAAAAAAACTATATTTTGCACCTAAGTTTCTCTAAGCTCAACTCCCTAAATCAGGAAGCAGCATCTCAGAGGGTTTTCATGCAATTTCAAGAATCTTCACAAAAATTTAGTCTGGAAGAACCCCACAAGCAAATGTAAAACTCCAATTAACTCATTTGTTAGCTATGACTAGTTGCAACTGTTGATACCCATCTTGGTGTATTGGACATGGAAGAGAACTTTAGCTATCGCGTGGAGGACCCTTCTTTGCAGCTTCAGCTGCAGCCTTCTCAGCCTCAATACCTGCAACAATCTCTTCAACCTCTGCCTCGTCCAGCAATCGCAAGCCCTCATCAAAGGTCTGGACTGCAATCTCAATGTTCTTTCCACCACTCTCTACAACCTGCCCACATACCAAGAATCCATTTGCTTAACCAAATAAACTCTGCACATTGCATTAGCTGTTCATATTTGCTCTATATCCATGAGATTACAGAGACAACTCCACAAAACAAAGAAAAATTGCATCTCCAACTCAGAACCACAACAAGGTTTGCATCTCCAACTTGGAACCTTAGCTGAAGATGCAAAATTTATACTTATACTTTTCCAGTAACTTCAGTATCAAACCCAATATCTTTTGCAGCTGGTGAAACATGTGAAACAACATGGAGCAGACTCCAAATGCAATCCAAACAAGAAAGTCAAAGCACGGCACTCTGAACCAGAAATCAAACAAAATCTGTGTGAAGGAACAGACTGAGATCTGTTTCAGGGACTCACTTTGTGTCCACTAAAAGCCATACCATATCTGATGCATGCAAAAAACAACAAAATAGAAGTTCCCTACTGCAAGGAGTAGAAATGATCACTCAAAGTCAGGTCAAAGAAGATAGGAAGATGGTAGATAGCTTACTTCCAAGAGTGCTCGAACAGCAAGCTTGACGGTTTCAATACCAGATGTCTCTGTATAATTCTTCTCTAAAAATTCACGCACAGAATTAGAGTTCCGGCCTGTAGCATTGGCTTTCCAGGCAGAGAAAGTGCCAGAGGGATCAGTCTGATACAGAGAAGGTGCTTTAGTGTAGGGGTCAAAGCCAACAATCAACGTTGAGATTCCAAAGGGGCGGACTCCACCACTCTGTGTATACTTTTGCTGTAATCCGGCAATGAACCGGGTAATGTATTCAACAGTGACAGGATCCTCAACAGTGAGGCGATGACTCTGGCATTCCACTCGAGCACGGTTTACAAGCACACGTGCATCAGCAGTGAGACCTGCAAATGCTAATGAGACATGGTCATCTAGCTTAAGTATCTTGCGCACAGTTCTGCACAAAACATCCCCAGATTGTACCCATAAGAATTCAACAATTTCAATACAATCAAACTCTGAATTATAAAGTAGTTGGTGCTTCCTTTCAAGAACCCTAAATCTTGTGGGTGAAGGCTTTCATTATTTGTACAGCCAGAATTCTAATCACAACAAGATACAATTTGAAGCTGTAGGCTTGGAAGCTTTAATAACTATTTGGGATGGAAAACCACAGGTCTCTCCCTTGTTACATGATTTGGCAATTTGTTTCTGTGAGACAGATTGAGGGGTTTCTTTCTCCTGTTATGACAAACCAAACGAGGAGCAAAAGAGAAGGGGAGGGGGGAAGGCGGGGGACAGAAGCTGACCTTGCATCTTGGAGCTTGGCTGTGGATTTCTTCTCAACACCTAGAACTATGGTATCAATGCCTCGCACTCCCACGGCTGCGTTCCCTTTCCTCACTGCCTCCAGTGCATACTCAACTTGGAACAGATGCCCGTCGGGTGAGAAAACTGTAATGGCTCTGTCGTAGCGCGCCATAAAGAATCCCCTTTTCCTCTGCCTCCCAAACGAAACCAATGCAAAAAAAACAACAACAACCTGAAGACGAAAACCGAGGAAGATCTACTACTACTACTACTACTACTACTCCTCCTTTGAATACAAACCCTAAATTTCCGATCTGATACAAATTTAGGGTTTGCATTCATTGTACCACTACAACAATTTGAATAGAAACCCTAAATTCCCGATCTGAGCCAGAAATCAAACGCAACGACGGGTTCGGAAACGACTACTAGAATACCCACAGACAAAACAAACAGAGAAGAAATGTAAATAAAACGTTCAGAGAAACTGGAAGCGATAGGGATTCATTCAATCCTGATGGAAAAAAGCAAACTTGGAGCAAAACACCCATTTTCTTCAACAAATGGACGAGGAAAGGGGGGGGGGGAAGCAAAGAATAATGAAAGCGGAACATCGAAAAAAGTGGCAATGCACACACACACAGGAAAACAATAGAGCGAGGGTGCTTACCTTAGGAAGGCAGAAGACACAACTGCAGCAACTCCTGTTCTTGCAGTGAAGTGAAACACAAGGGTAAAGAACAACACCGCAACAGAAAAAACCACAGGGAAGAGAAAACCTGTGGCAACCATCCACAAGAGGAAAGAGCCAAATTTGTGGCTATAGGTCAGAGAGTACAGAAAGATAAATTTCTAAAATCCTGCTATGTTTTGGCGACCTCCAAGAACCCAGCGTCTAAATATGGCGACTACCGGGCATGTTTTTCTCCTCATAATGTGGCTAACTAAAAGGCATCTAAAAGGAATCTTGCAACAGTTTAACCCCCCAAAAAAATAAAAAGAAAAAAAGTGTCGTGAAGTAAGCGTAATTTGGAACAAAATAATTCACAAAAGGTTTAGCCGAAAAACAAAAAAAAACATTGATATTTGTCAAAATTGTTGAAAATTGAATTCCATTGTGTTACTATTATGAATAACACAGTATATAATAATAAGGTGCATTTTGCATGCCTATTTTCCTCAACTGTTAAAATTCTGGAAAATTAAATTTGAAACTGCCAAACCTCATTTTCTAAAATAAACAAAGGGTGTGGCCTTCCCATTTACACTAAAAAAGTATCTTAAGGCAAAAGAAGACTTATTAAAACTCAAATATTTCACCATGCAAAAAAATTATAATCTTGAAAAAACTCTATAAAACAAACCAAAATAAATCCTTCAAGATATTATTATAACTCTATAATAACTAATCTCAAGTTTCAACACAAGCCAAAATATCATCTTTCAAAAAAGCTCATATAAAAAGAGACCTATTATTATTATAATTACCTAGGGGCCAAAATCCCTTAAGCTACTATATATTCTATAATGAATCTAAACACAACAATATCCTTGCCCTTGGTAGGCAAGACAAACAACAAAGATATTGATCAAAATTTTCTCGCTAGCTCGGGCCATGGCTGAGGCAAATTTATTCAGGGGAACTCTTGGTACCATTGTAACATACTCTTTACAAATTCCACATGTTTTTGAAGCCAATTTGATGAATTTTCAATCACAAAAACTTACTCAAAACTTAATAAAATTCTTTACACACATGTTGTATGTATTTGGGTTGCAAAAATAGAACTTGACTAAAAAAACTTTTGCCATATTTATTCCTTTGAGTATAGTTACATTTTTGAAGTAGCCAAAAACGGTAAATTGCCACTTCTTTTGAAAAACCAATTCCTTCTTTTCCTTTGTGATTTATGGAAGTTGAAGAATAGCAAATTCCACATGAATTATATTATTTTTAGACAAGATGGGCAAAAACAAAATCTCACACTAGTTGTGATCCTTGTGGCTTCCTTAGTGTATAGTTGTGTACTCCTTTTGCATTGTACTGAATTGTCAGAAAAAGGTTCATTGATATCAGAAAGGATAAATTCCTCGAAACAAAACTTGCATTTGGAAGGGGAACAGAGAGCATAGCATTTGCAGAATTATAGCTTGAACTTTGCAATATGGTGATCAAATGTATTGAATTGAATTGGAATGTGGACACTGGATTTCATATGTTAGAGTATCCGTGGAATTATTACTTCTCCTTTTTGGAGGTCCGGAATAAAACGACATTTGAATACTCAGACTGGATCCACATGTGAAACAGAGATCTTACAATGGAGTGGTTGGAGCTGTAGAGCTTCTGGAAGCCAGCAGTTCCTTCTTCAGCATGGACAGAAATCCAGCTGCTTTGCTGATTTTTCAAGGCTCTTGTACTGATTACTTGAGGGTACTAACCAACTGTTTCCGTTCTTTGTTCCAGCTGCAGGACCACAAGCCAAGTGGATTACAATTTGATTCAAGTTTGTCACCTGCACAGATCTGTGGCTCTTCTCTGGAACAGCAGAATACTTTCAATATGGAAGCAATCCCACTGACTTGTAGTCAAATGGGTGTAAACCCGGTGTTCTGAATGTCATGCAGATGGCATATTCCTGTAGATTCTGGTTTTGAAGCAAGAAGTCTCTTTCTAAATGAAAGACTATTGATGAGGTCTTACAAGGTGTGGTTATGTTCAGGTGTAAGGAGATGCAAATGCAGAGAATGAGCTATTAGCAGTCATGTACCAGCATCTGAAACCTGGAGTTGACACGACATGTGCTCCTCCAAGTTGGTAGCCACAGAGTGTGGATGGAAGGAATTTGGCTGCAATGAGCGCATAGGAATGCAAATGTTTGAAGACATATTGTTTTGATTGAAGGGAATCAATCGTGTCAAACTTATGGCAGATTTTGTTTCTTGCACTTTGCCATGGAAGTTCTAACACCAGATACATTCTAGCAACCCAGCTACAAGGGTCAGTGCATGGTGGACCAAAAGTGTTGGACAAGGAGCTTCAGAGGAGTCACTGTAGGAGGACCCTTTTCTGCATAAAAACCTTCACCAACATTGCTGGTGAATCCCAAGTTTGGTCTGACTTGTTATCCCTCCCTTGGTGAACATACAGTTACATAACTCTTCATTGGACTTGGTGAGGCACTTTAGATAGCAAGGTGACCAAACAATGTGTCGATTCTACTATTCCTACTGGAGACAATAGTGTTGGCAATTGCTAAGGCCCTCAGATGGGGGCGTTACTAGAATTCAGCACTGCCCTTGGCTTGCGGCAGGCACCTTATTCTGGTATTGCCCCTGCTTGTGGGCCTTACATAACCCACTTTTGGCAGTTATTAGATATCAATGCTGGGAGATTTATGAACAAGGTTTTGTCCTGGAATAGAGAGTTCTATGGCCCTGTGCATTGGGCTTACAACAGAAGTATATGGTATTGAATGTACACCAATATGCCATGAAAGGTGAAAGCAAATTGGTGTACATTCAATACCTCCAGAGATAGCAGATTTGCACTTGAAATACCTCCAGCACTTTGCACACCTTCAATGTCTATGTATCCTCTAAAATTTGCACTTTGTTGCTTTCTCCTCTCATGTTGTTAAAAGCAAATTCCTAGTGTATTGGAGGGTACCTTTTATATATGTGACTATATATGAGAAAAGGTGCTAACTCATGTGAGCCTTGGCAAAAATATTTTGCCATGACAAATCATGAATTTTTTTTACTTTGTGTTATGAGATCCTTCCTCCTTGGCAATTCACTTTTGGGCTCTTACAAGTTTTTAAGCCCCACACATTTTGGCAATGGTCTCTTTTGGGAAAAAAAAAGTAGGATTTTCCTTCTCGAGTTCCTTTATGTGGTTCCTTAATAGAGGAGAAGAGCTATAAATAGGTCCTTTCCACACAACATGTGTGCTCTCATGTCCCACCCTTTGAAAGCTTAGTGATTTAGTCTTACCTTTAGAGGACACCGTTGTGGCCCTATGCTAGTTACACCCCCTTCCTTCAAACCATGTCCCTCCACTTATTTTTGACTATCAACCTGAACACACCTTTGTCTTGGATAGGATTCTATTTGCCCAAGCCTTGACGACTGTTCTGCATTTGTCTTTGGGTGGGATATTTGGGATGGTATATGAACATCTCTCAGGGTGTTTCATATTGGAAGACCCATCTTTTAGGTTTTTGGAATTATTCCAAGCTATTACTATGGTTGCCCATTGGAATATCCTTAGGTCGATGGCCCTAATGTTGGGGGCTAGTAGATTATTGACAATGGCAAAGGACATTGGAGGTTTTTGTCCTATTGCCATAGGTGAGGTGTTTTTTTGATTTATTAATCGTTCCATTGTCCTACAACTTTGGGGGCTGTTTCAAAAGCACCTATCCCACCATTAGTTTGGAGTATTGACCCTTGGAGGTTGTGAAGCCATCCCTTTGGCATCCAAACCCACCTTGACTTACACCTTGATTGGGTCATGATGTAGGTTGATGTTGAAAACATGTTTAATATTGTTTCTCGAATTACTATTTTTAGAAAGCTATGTGATGTAAGGGGACCTTTAGCAAGCATCGTCTTTTTATCAAGTTGTTTTATGGTGCTCATTCTTCTCTTTATTACCAACATGGGCAATAGGTGAAGAGAGTCACCATTATTGAGTCATTTTCACCCATGAGGCAGGGGGACCCCCTAAGAAGTCTTTTATTTGTTTTGGCCCATTATCAAACTTTTCTAGAAACCATCGTCCAAATCCCTAGCTATGTCTTTCCATCCTTAGCATATGATACCCACATCTTGGGCCTTATGAGTGAAATTACCCGTGCCTTTAACCACCTTTCGACCCAATTAGCCCTAATTGGGCTTAAGGTCAAAGTGTCAAAGTGCAAGTTTTGGAATCCTTCAAGGATCTCTTTAAACATAAAGATTCCTTAAGGTTACATTTTAGTCAGACAATTTACAAATTTTGGGTGTGTTAATGGGTTTTTAGGACTTTGCCATGCATTTTTTGGATGAGGATTTATTTTAGGACGTGATACATATTGATGATATTCTTTTCTTAAGAAATGTTCAGGTTGTTTTGGGCATTTCTTCCTCATGTATTACTTGTCGACCTTTTTATTTCACACAAATTGACGCGCTCCCAAGTTCCTAGTTAGACCCAAGATGGGTTTAAGTTACTCAAATAACGGAATTTTGAGGAACTCGAAGCACGTTTCTAGCTTTTAACACTAGAAAGGGTAGAAGGGCATGTTGAAGCTCCGGGATGGGACCAAGAAGAGTGACAAGCTTTGTTACTTATTCGAACCTGCATCAAACTAACCAACAAGTTGGTTAGTTCACATTCTGGAGCACCTTTAATGTTAGGACAAGCCACGGGCAATTCTGGATTCGCAAGACTCACCATGGCCTGAACTTGGGGGAAGCCACCACCTTCTCCCATATAGTATTCTCTGCGTCTTTCGGTGGCACCTACATCTGAATGGCTTTTTGTCCTGGGACTCCCAAGGAGGAGTCCTGAAATTATCCCGGTTTGGACTCTTGAGATTTTGAGAGGTCACAACTTTTTTTTTAGACCTCCGATTGGGATGAGGTCTAAAGCAAACTTGTAACTTTCTTCAAGGACTTTCCAACGGACTCCACCTACACGCACCGGGATCGGGTCGAATCCCGACTTTTAATGGTCGAAAGTCAAACTGCCAGTTTGACTCCTAGCTTTTCTTTTTGCCATAACTTGTGTTGTAGATGTCCAAATGAGGCATGCAAACCCATTTTCGACATCTACACTTCGATAGTTTTCTAATGATATAAAAAACACCCCAATGCAAGGTGTTTTGACCCCTGTAATTGAACTCTAAAGTTTTGGGAGTCTCGGAGGATTCCCAAGTCCCAATTTTGGGAATGTGAGTTTCATCCTCCCACTTTCTCAAAGTAGGGTTGCGACACAAATAATACCTCCTTCCTCCTTTTTGTCTTTTTTGGCAGGTTTTGACAAAAGAATTATGTACGTATGTGGGGACATTATGGGTTTAGGATCATGGGAGTTTTGTTAGGGCCCTTTAGCGAGGTGTCAAACTCAACTACTAATTTTTTTTGGTGGTATAGATTTTTTATTTATGGAAGATTGTGCCCCATTTATTTTTCTCAAGAGTTGGGCTTTGGTGGCTCCATATTTATGCTTGGGGTTTCATATTTTCAATAGACTTATTTTGGAAGAGTACGTTTCTCAGGTCAAGGGGGGCCCACATTTCTTTTAGTCATGCCTTTGTTTAGTGTGAGATAATTTTCCTCCTGCAGTTAAAGAGATGCACCTTTCTTTTGAGAATTTGGTAGTTATTAGTGCCCCATGGCTACATGCATCTTTGATGGACATCCACCACGACACATCTTTTAGGGCTATCTTCAGGGATGATTTCATTTCTTCAACATCTAGAGCTCGCATTCGTTTTTGTTCGGGCAAAGGGGCAGGGCTATGGTTGGTTGTTAGGCCATCTATTTGTTTATTCCACATCCCTCGCTTTATTTTCATTTCAATGATGCATTTTCGTCTTAGTTTGATTCAACTTTCGACATTTAGTCTTTTCACATGTGAGTGTGGACACGGGTTAAATGCATCTAACACACATTTAACACATTACTTATTTGAAGGTCAACAAATAGCCACACATGATGCCATTAGAATTGTCATGTATGCCCTCGATCAAAAGAGTGGGCACATTGTATGGAAAGAGTGGTGATACACCCTTACATTAAAAATTTCATTATGAATTAATTTTTACATGACCTGCAAAGACCAAGTTTTTATTATTGATGTGGTGATTATTGATTTGACATGGGAAATAGTGGCTTTGAATGTCATTAATCAAACAATAGGTGCAATTGTGGAATTTAATGCCATTGCTAAGATTTACAAGTATAAAAGGTTTTATGAGGCGCACCACTTTATTTCGATGGCCATGGAGATGCATTATCACAACCTTAGTTTTGGGTTCACATAAGTAAAAACATGGAAAGGTGTGGGTTAAGAGTGTAACCCGAGAATCACATTCACATTCTTGAGAGTGTGAAAGAATATGAAGGAATGAAGCCACACACTCCCAAGTGGATTCCCTCTTTGGGAATGGGAGTCCCTATGGAGTTTTGAATTTTTTAGAAAGTGATTTGAGGGGTAGAAACTCATTAGATTGAAAAGTATTTTATACCATTGGAAAGGTTTTAAAATGTAGATGTTTAAAATGGGTTTGCATGATCCATTTGAGTATTTAAAACACAAGTTATGACCAGAAGAAGGTTCAGGAGTCAAAGTGTCATTTTGACTCCCGACCATTAAAAGTTGGGAATCGCCTTGAGTTACATGCGTGTAGGTGGAATGCTACATATCATTGGAAAGATTTTGACAAGGGCTATAACTTTGCTTTAGATCTCACTTCAATTAGGGGTTTATACAAAGAAGTTATGGGCTTCCAAAGTGATGAGAGTCCTGGGAAAAATGACATTTGGGTGCAGCCTCTGTGGGCAATCATAGAGGATACTGTAAGGGGGAAGGTGGTGATTCCCCCAAGTCTGGGCCTTGGTGAGTCTTGTGAGTCCGTGTATGCCCATGGTTTGTCCGTGCACCAAAAGTGCTTTAAGTATACACTAACAAACTTGTTGTTTAGTTTGTGCAGATCCATATGAATAATTGGCCCACTTGTTATTTGTCTCAATCTCCATCCTGGAGTTCTAGCACGCCCCTCTTACCTCCGAATCATTACAAGCTAAGGAACATGCCCCAATTCCTTTTTGCAATGTTTTCATTTAAAAATTTACATTTGAGTTTTTCTAGGAATTTGAGGGTGTGTCATGCATTGCACCCTTAGGTGTGATATGGATCGTTTCGTCAAGGAGTATAGACAATGTGTTCAATGTGTTCAATGTTCAACATTTTCATTGGGTTCAAAACTATTCTTTGGTAGTCAATGACTATTTGTTTGATTCAAAGACATTTTTACTTCGTTATTCACAAACCTCACCCCAACTTTGCTCCCAATGTATGGCCCATTTTGCATAATCTTTTAAACAACCTATTCCTGCATTCCAATAAATCATTAATAACCATTTTGATGTTTCCTTATTGTACAAATGTGATTTCATGGCATCAATTCCTTGCAAACCTATGTGTATAAGATGGCCATAAGTGCAATATGTGGAAGTTTGCGGGGTGACAATTATGCAATATTTTGTTTGACAAATGACTTACAAAGGCCTATTTATGTTTGGTCAAAAAACATTATGTGATATATTTATCGGTTAATGATGATTTTATAACAAATAGTCCGTTACAATTACTTCAAGTTACTAATCCTACAAAAGGCCATTATAAGTCAATCATTTTTCATAATATTTCACAATTGAATGACGAAAACATGTTAGAATTAGCACCCATGGAACATGACACTAAACTAAAAACACAATGCATTAACAAAATGGGAAAAAATAGTCTCTACCTTTGCATGACATTAATGATGCTATGCACTCACAAAAACATGAAACTCAAACATTCTATGAACATGTTCACAAACTTAAACATTTCTGTTGGCAACCCATCCATGACAATGAATTAGAGGGTTTGTGACCAAAATACAATCAATTTGGTCATCATATTGCAATTATAATTCACCCAAGTTTATCATCATTTACATCACATTATACAAAAAAGAAAATATGTTGCAAAAACTACCAACTTTGTTTTGGACAATGTCCAACTTGTGATAAATATAAATGTTAATACTAGTGACATTGATAATTTTCAATTACAAGCCCCACAACTTCCTTCTCATCAATTGAACACAAATTTGACTCTAGTAATTTGTAACATTCCACAAAATTACATTAACACAACACTTGAAGACACATTTTTGGAATTAATGAAAAATTCATTGGACCATTGAATTAAATATTTTGAACTTACAGGATGCACCTATTCATCCATGTGTGTGTGTTGTCATTGAAATTGTTTTAGAAATAAAAATAAAAATATATAAAACAACCATTGAAAAATATTGTCTTAATGTTCCAATTGGTGAAATTAAACCATTATTGTGTAAAAGTTATTTAATTTTTCAAAAACATAAAACTCCAAAAGTTTTATTTTCAATAAACATTAAATTGAACGACCCCATAGACTCTATAAAAAAACTTAATGAATTAGAAGAAGGCAAACCCATCCTTGGGTGGCACCATTAGGAACCATTTCAAGGAATGGTTAAAGAACCAAAAACAACCAAATCATTTTTTTGGGCCCTTTTCATTAATTTTTTTCACAACTATAAATTATTATTTATTTCATGTTTATCAATTTCATGCTCTAATATATGACTTGAAGTTTATTTGGGAATTAAAAAAATTAAAAAATTAAAAAAAATTACATTCTTAATTAAAATGGCCTTTTAAAAAGTCAACAACTTCAACTGTGGAAATTCATAACTAAATCATATTTGATCAATTATTTTCCAAATAAAAAATTTAAGATAAAATTATTTCCAAATTACCTTAGGAAAAAAATCATAAGAAAATTCTTAAATCATGTTTCAAATTTGTGTTTTTGACCATAAAGTTCAAGGACAAAAATCGCACTATGTTCTTGAAACATTTTGAAAATGTAATGATTAGGAACATCAAAATACACAATATTCTTAATATTATTGATCTTTAAAAATCTATGGAACCTAATAAATTTATTCATAAAAAAACTTTATGAAAATATTTATTTAAGTGTTTCCTATGATTTTTCAAACTTTGATGGGTCTAGGAAAATCAAAGTGTGACGTTCCTGGTGGTACCACCCAAGGATGGGCTTGCCCAAGAGCAATTGGTATTACTTCTTTGGCCTTTGTTCAAATTTGGTAACTCCAAGGTTATGGCCAATATAATATTAAAGGAAATATTATAAATGTTCTAACAAATGTACATTTCACTCAATCAATTTTACCCCATCTTCCACATGATGAAGTAACTATTGGTTTATCATTAAAAATACAAATGGAATATAAATCACCATATTTGACAAGTAATGTATGTACAAACCTTATTATGACAATTTTGCATGATTTATTTAACACATTGCATCACAAATTTACAAGCTAATTATGAAGTAACAAATCCATGCAAAATTTGTTATTTCATAGGTTCATATTGGTTAAACACAAATGTTGTGCATTATTTAAATAGGAAAGTCATGTGTAAAATTTTCATGTGTAAACAACACAAATAGACATACAACATCCGTGTTTAAACGATATGAATAGGCATATGACATTCATGTTTAAACAATGTGTACAATATTAGTGTTCAAACAACACAAGTAGATGAATGACATCTATGTTTATTCCATACAAACCTATGAAAAACAAATTTCACACAACTATTATTGCCAAATCGTTATCCGGTAAGTTTGTGATGTGTTATATAAATATTATGATAGAATCTATTCACAATGGCTTGATATGTTCACATTGTTTCCTTAAACCCATTGTATTAACATTTCTTGTGGGAAAAAATGTGCCATGACAACAACAATGAAGATGGATTTGAAAAGGAACAAAAAAAATATTAATAGATATTATGATGCAAAACATATTGTCTTTTGAACAAATTTATAATTACTTTGAAAATGCTATAACTATGGCACCATGCAAAAAAAATTAATTGTTAGGTCTTTTCCAAGACATTCATTATAAAGAATTAAATTTTCCAACATTATTTTTTAGTCAACCTCAAAGCAACCAAGGAACTAAAATGTCATATCAAAAAATACTCAATGGGAATTCTTGCATAAAACCATGATTTTGTCACATGCATACCAAACTTGTTTTTTAAAGCCATAAAAGTATTGATCCATTGTGTATTATCATCATCTTGGATTTGAATATGTAAAAGAAAACTTGGACATCAACTTCAAGTGCATGAAGTCATTAACAACCCAAACCTAGATGTTATATTACATTTAGATTTAAGATACATGGATCTTTCACAAATACATACTTCACTTGATTATTTAAGTCGATTAAGAAAAAATGTAGTTGAAATGATATGTCAATTAGGCCTCCCACCATTTTTTGTTACATTCATTAATGTTGAAAGTAATGGCCTCATTTTGTTATGATGTTTGTAGGATTTTAATAGTAAAAAACTTGGATTTGACATGCCATTTGATGAATTGGAAATAAAACACATTGTGGGTCTTAAATGATCTGATCCTATTACATGTCTCGTTATTATGACCATCACATAAAATGTTTTCAAAATTGTGCATGAAAGAGTATATGATTTTTGGAAATTTATTAGATTTTTTTGTTTGTTATAAAATTTCAAAACTGTGGAAGTGAACACGATCATGGATTTTTATGGGTTGCAAATGCACCAACATATTGTTTGGATTATAATAAAATATTGATTTTTTTGGGATAAATATATTACATGTGATAGTGATAAATTAACACCAAACTTCCATGATGTTCAAAGACATCATCACAAAAAAAACTTGTTGAAAGAAAAATCAAACTAATTGTCACTTCAATTTTCCATCACCTACTATGGAAGAAACAAAAATTCTTAAACTAACATCATTTGAAAATTTATTTTCTTTGGAAAAAACTCATTTAAGTGAAATCAACAACAAATTTTTTGATGAGCTTAATAAAATGGACCTATAAACAACACCAACTATGCCATCCACTACATTCTTAGAATCAATTCCTATTGATACTGATATGTATGTAAATGCATTAAAAGTGAAACTGTAAAAACCAACAATCTTTTTACAAAGATCTTGTAAAGATTTACAAACAAACTTGTTTGGTATTTGTGTTGAAAATATTTGGCAAGCAAATATAGACATTCAATTCATAGTTGACTATTATGTTATAGCTAAATATTGTATATTTTATTCAATAAAAATTGATAAAACCATCATAAAGTTATTATTTACAATGAAAATAAAATTGAAGCAAACATTCACATTTTAAAAATGGGATACATTTTTCTTAATGCTTAACAAATGTTAGCACAACTAGCTATATACATAATATTGTTTATTCCACAATACCATGCATCTAGAAAATTTAAATTTATCGATAGATCTCCATTGCAAGAACGTGCATTTGTATTAAAGGATGTCAAATCATTGAAAGCACTACCTTCCAATATATTTGACAATTATTATATGTCCACCAATCATTGATAAGTACATACAAATGCTTAATTCTTTGTTTAATGTTTTTCTTATTGAATTTGTTGTAGATCTTGATATGGTAAATGTCAACAAAAAGAGGCAAAAATCTCATATAATCCATTATGTCCATTATAATGAATATCATGACCCAATTTTTTTTTTATGGAAAACAATTATTATTATTTATTCCTTTTCTGTATAATGATAATACTCTCAAGGGCCACCATTCCAAATGGCGTAGTGCATCAACATGCATGAAAAACAAATTAGTTTAGTGCAAATTTTTTTTGTATATTGTTTTCACAATGATAATACACATATAATGAATTGGGCAAACATAAAATCACAAGCTAAAGAATTGGCAACAATATATGATACAAACATATGGATGATTAAATTTTTAGATGCAAATGTTCATTTTCCACCCGAAGAAATCACTAATTACTTTGGGGTTAAACCATACAACATCAACATTGAGTATGTTATTACACCACATATAGGTATGCCTACCATCCTAACTCAAATAATGTTGATGCACAAGATCAAATTTTTTTTACCCATGAATTTCATTCATTGCTTCAAAAAATGAATAATGAACGTTGTCTTTTATTTAATGATGTTGTGTTTAAGATAAAACAAAATCCAAATGAACCACTTCACTTATTCATTATTACACATGTTGGTAAAAGTAAAACTTTCATGCTAATGCTTTTGATTCAAGGTTTATTTTATTATTACAACAAACATCCTTAGTGAAATCCATTTAAAAAGAAAACATTATGGCATTCATTGGAAAAACAACATTTAACATTGATAGAATCACAATTCATTCAAGATTTTAAATTCCTTTTAATTGTAAAGATTTTCCATCTTTAAGTTTATAAGAGTTAGATATTTTTAAAAAAAAAAATGACCAATTATAGTTGATGGTGTTGGATGAAATGTCTTTAATCAGTAAGAGTATATTAAAATTCATCGACCTTTGATTAAGATCAATTAAAAATATGCACATTAATTGTTTGGAAATCTTAATGTCATTATTATAGGTGATTTTTATCAAGTTCAACTTAGTCATGATGCAAGAGTTTTCAAAACCAACATGAATAATATTGATAATTTAACACCAAATATTTGGATGGAAAAGATCAAATGTTATGAATTGAACCAAGTCATGCACCAAAGTGATGAATAATTCATCAACATATTAAACCAATTTTGAATTGCAACACAATCACACTTTGACATAAATGTAATAAATAGTCAATGTTTTCATACACCACTTGAAGATCCAAAACCTCCATATTCATTTTGTACAAATAAAGTAAGGTTGAAATGTAATGAATCAACTTTTTAATGAAGTGATGGAGATGTGTACATATTTTGTGCACAAGATAAACATCATGATATATGTTCTAAATCATTTCAATTGTAGAATGATCCAAATTTCACAATTGGATTACATTCAAAAATTCAAATAAAGAAAATAATGTTGGTCAAACTTTAGGTTGGTAATTATTCAACACAAGATGGTTTGGTAAATGGTGTAGATGGGATTTCCAAGCTTTGAGTAAATTGCTTGATTCATAAAAAGTCATATGGATTTTATTTAATAACCCTAAAAGTGATCAATTGCCAAGAGCAAAAAAATGCACACTTCTATGAACACAAAATACATCCCACATGGACATTTATAAAATCTATATTTAAAGATATCCAAATTGGTTCAAATTCAACTCATATTATAACAAGGATGTAATTTCCTATTCAAACTAGTTGCAACACATGTTATACATCAAATAGAAGGATTAACATTTGATCACTTGGCTTTTGATCCTAATGGAGTATATAAACATTATTTAACATATACAACACTTTCCCATATTAAGAATATATATATATATATATATATATATATGTGTACCTCCTTCAACCTTTACAAATGAAAAATTTCCAAATTGACCCAAGTGTTGCCATGGAATGCATCCATTACAAACAATTGCAAGATGGGATGCCCTAATTCCTACATCACATACACTTTCATCATTCACATATTCTTATTTGTTCTCTTAACATTAGATTTCTTATCATTACATTAAAAATGATGTCTTCCTTGTTTACAATTTGAGGGCATCTCAGATATTATGTTTCAATGAAACACATTTCAATCCACAAACATTAAATTATTATTTTTTGATTGATCCAAAAAAAATTTAACCATAGGTGTATATGCACAAAATGGCACAATGATAATATATGACAAATTCACAACATTATCATTACATGAAACATTTATTATTTTGAGAGCCAAATTTATTACAACAACTTTCAATACAAATACAAAAAAACTATATGTGTAATAACCATATATAAACCTTCAACATTGTTAGTTTCAATATTCATAAATCCACTTCAAAAGCTTTTAAACCTAATGTCGACATATTGTCCAATTGTAATAGTGGATGATTTCAACATTGACATGCTTGGCCGAAACTCAACACAACCACATGACCTTAAAATTTTTATGAACCATTATTCAATGGACTTCAATTTAAAGAAATCATGACAATTTATGATACCCATATTAATCATATATGGACAAATGCACCCATCCAACAATGTATGTTAAAAATTGTTGAAACGTATTGAACTGACCAGAAGCCAATATATTTTACATTCAAATTGCCAGATTATGTTCTACAATATCATCACATAAGTTGAATAATATCCATATACACTCTAGGGCAGAGACATTCCATGATTAGCTGCTTGTTACACTCTTCTCTGGCAGGTGCACAGGTTTGCTGCATCCTTTACCAGCCTCAACACACTCACCAAAATGCTGGGTCAAAACCATTTTGGTGAGCCAAACCAGCATATTTTGATTTTTCTTCATCCAATTGTGCAGGGGCACATACTGGGCATGGACGGCTAGAGATGGTTGTATATATATATATATATACACACACGGTAATGAAGATGGCAAGTAAATTATGGATCTGATGTAAATTAAATGGGTATTAGGCTTTGCTTCTACAATCAGCAAAGCTCTACCCTACATCACATCCATGAGATCGGATTCGCATATATCAAAACACCTTCTACTGGCTGTGACCCAACACATCCATCATCAAATATCAAGTATCTAGAAAGATTGGATGTGAGCATTACATCCTGTCATTGTCAATGGGTCGAACCCGTTTCCACAATACGTTGTGAAAGGTTAGTTTAACCTTATGTATGGGACCAAAGTACTGGACCCCATATTGATCAAATGGTAAATTTTCTCGGCCACAGTGAACAAGCACCCACCAGCACACCATCCACTGGATGCCCGTTATTACTCGGTTGTGGATGAACCTTAACTGAGTTAATGTTTGGTTTAACCTTGGTAACCAATTCTGTAAGAAATAGGTATCATATGTAGGGAAGATAGGTAGAAAAATAGGTAAACACTAAGTAAGTAGATGGTTTATACATAGGTAAAGGCTGTTTTTTTTACTAACTACCTACTAACAACCTACCAACTGAGCTAACCACTGTGGTTAGCTATGGAACTGGAATCCAACAGAAAACTGTTTCCTGACCACTTATCATCCATCCTTCATGGTGCGCTGGTGGGTGCTGGTTCACTATGGCCAAATTTTCTCCCGAATGTAAAGGACTCCATCTTGTAATTCAGTGGCAAGTTTTAGCACAATATTTGTGACATACATACCTGACTCTCTTTTGGGAGCAAATGGAATGGATGATGGGGTTTTTATGGTGGCTCTGGCCTGGCCTATAACTGTGTGTAACTTAGCCCGTGACCACATGCATTTCTGGGCCAAGCCAAGCAAATCCACATTCTATCTTATGGACTAGTGAAATGGTCATGTACCCAGCTGCTTCGCATGAGGCATGATATAGAATATTCTCCGAGAGGCTAGCCTCTTGACTGCTGATTATGGGAATATTCTTAAAAGCCTCGCCCCCTTCACCTCTAACTAACCATAGGGATATTCTACGACCCCTGATCATGATAATATTCAATCTGATGGGTAATGACCACCACGGTTAATAGCCCTTTTGCTATTCCACCTTTATCTCCATCAGCTCTCCAAAGCAAACCCCAAACTATCTCGGGACTTCCCCGCTTGGGTGGACCGGCACCCACATTGGTACCATAGTAAAAACCCCAATTTTTTAAAAAACTGCTCCTAAATATTAGAAATATTTCATACGTAGACTATATCGGGGGTCTTTGAGTCCAAATCTAATATTGTTTGGGCTTAAGATGGCCACCGTAAGGCCTCCAGAAAAAAAAAGGTAAAGGTACCAGTGTGGGTGCTGGCTCACCCTGGCCACACTTCCCCACCTCGACCACCATGGGAATATGGTCGAATTGAGGATTTCTTTGGTTTAGGGTGGGGGTGGGGGAGGGGGGGCAGAGACAAAGAAGTGTGGCGTTGTGCACAGGTCTAGATTCTTTCCTTCCATTTATCATAATCTAACTTCAATTCTTTAAGTGTAAGAGCATCTCCAGCGGTGCTCAGTATGTGATCTTGCAAAAATATTTTCCACATCCAAGTTTAGTTATTTACTTTCTTGCAATCCCACCTATGAAACCGAAACTAGGAGAGCAAATAGGTGGGAAACTACTAATAGCAAACCACCTGGACCAATCATTATGATGGGGCCAATCAGAAACACCGAGCACCAGCTAGATCATATTTATTGCACTCTTTTCTGGAGGTGCACGAGGTTATTGTGCCTTTTACCAGCCACTGTAAAGTCTGCAGTAGTGCTGAGCGAAAACCAATTTCCTGCGCCAAACCAGCATATTTTGACTTTCTTCATCTATTTTTAATGCTGGGGATCACATAGTGAGAACTGCTGGAGATGCTTTAAAGGATGCCTAAATTGGAAGCAAAAAAGGAATTGTCTGAAATGCTATGAAAAAAAAACTGATGTGAGGGCAGAATATTCAGTGAAAGGATCCAAAGACCAGGATACATGAGTGTTTTTGGTTCCCAATCTTGTGATGTAGCTGATTGATGATCATCCAGAAGAAGATTCAGCCAGATTTGAGTATTAAAGAGACATGAAATTCAAAGAAATTTGAGCACTCTTTCTACAATTTTTGCTACACACTGGACACAAGTATATAAAAATCTGGCCATTCTAATTTTAAAAAACAAATGGCAATTAAATACCCGCAAAAGTCATTTTCTTTTCATATTTCCTGTTCAAATTTAGCCAGAAAAAAAGTGTTGTTATAGCCCTTGTCTCCATCCAGCCCCCTTTTCAAAGTGTTTACTTAATTGGCTAGTCCAGGAGAGCATAGAGGCTGTGAATAGAGGCAAGGGTCAGAGTTTAGACTACTGTTGGCAGGTTATTGAGAACCTAGCTGGTTATCGACAATTGTCCAAGGGTAGGTCTGGAATTGATTAAGAACCAGACAATGACAAAACATCTTTGGTCATTTTTCATAGAGACCAATGTTTGGATGGTTCTTCCTTTTTAAGAGAACCTCTGGTCCCAGTTTTGATATTTAGTTTTTTTGGCTAGGTTCTTTGGATGTGGGTTTCACCCCCAATTCTTCAAATTTTTACACTTGTAGTTATGGTTTTGGCACAATTATTTCAAATTAAAGAACTTACAGGTTTGGTTTGAAAAATTGGTCCAATTTCATGTATACACTACACTTTTTATTGTGTGCTAGTTCCATCACAAGGGGTGTTGAATTGGGTTTGAGTCACGGGAACCTAAACACCCAAAACTACTAGAAGTTTGCACCTAGTTCAAGAATTGGAACAAGGAATGCAAAATTTTGTGAAAAAAAATTTGGGACCTAAGCTAGTTTTCTCTTGCTCATTGTCAAACAATTGGAATTGGGCTGATAGTTCAAGAAATTAACCAGGTCTTAATTGGAAACCTAAGGAACTGTTGGACCTAACTGGTAAGTGGTAATCATTTAAAATATTTTATGTAGGAATTGGGTCTGGAATTGTCCCCATCAATGTGGAAGTAGATTTGAACTAAATTGGACTGGAATTGAATCCTTTGCATGATCTATGCTTACAATGGGTAGGCAATGTAGGGTTGTTTTGAATAGGAAGGAAGCACCAACATTGGTTTAAAAGTTCAAACCCTAGGTAACCAAAATAATGAGTCACACATTATGTCTACAATTTCAAGATGTTTTTTCAATGCATTTTTTTGTCCTTACTTGTTTGGAGTCATCAACCACCCAAGGAGGTTGTGAACCAATGGTCCATAACATTATGTGTGCCCTTGACTTCCATCCTAATTGGGTTGTTTTACAAGTTGATGCGATTAACATGTTCAATTTTGTGTTCATAAATGTTCTTTTTCAAAAATTATGAGTTATAGGAAGTGAAATCACGTAACTTATTTCCTTTGTTCATACCCTTTGTGTTTTAAATGTTTCCTTACATTTGATTCACCAAAGTCGAAAAGATGATGTCACCATCATCTCATTGACCATTAGTACTCATCGTTTGACAATCTTTTAGTGGGCCTTTGTTTTTCATTGCCCATTTTCAAGTGATATGAATAATAGTCTTTCATGCTATTAACATGTCATTAAATCAACAATATGTTAAATTTGTGATTAAATTTAAATTGTCACCTTGAATAAAAAAATATTTATATAAAAATTATTAACATATATGCACCAAAAAGTTTGCTAGAAAAACATCAATTAAAATAAAATGAACTTTTGATTGGCTTGAAATTGACCATATTTTTATAAGTTTATATCATTTTTTTTAGTGGATTTTAACATGCATATTAAAAAGTTGTTCAAAATGGCTTCACTTCATATGAATTTTTAAAGTTCATTGACCATCATGTAATTCCACATTTAACTAATTATATCACAGTAAACTACCATTCTAACATTACAATATGGACTTTTTAAAAATGATGCATCTATTAAAAATGAATCACCTTAGTTTGCAACCATCAATTTCCCATTTTGCCTATTCCCCACCATAACCAAATACACCCATATTTTGGGCCTATCAACCAAGATCACACAAGGAACTTTTGAATTTTAACCTCCCAACTCCAAGCAATAGGTCATTCATTTGTGACTTGGTCCCCTTTTAATTTCCCAATTGATTTCAAAACCCAATTTTCATCTAATGTTTTGTAAAAGGGATCAAAGTTTTAGGCATCCCCCTAGAATCTTTTTCATTTGTTTCATTTTTCATCTAATTTTTTACATGAAAAATTTAAAAAATCATACATGTATATTTTTTCTTAGGCTAGGTGATATTCAAATAACTTGTAAGATTTTGACATAATGTTTTGCACAACAACCTTCATACCTCCTTCAAGGGTCCCACCACCCAAATTTAAGGTAAGTTCACAGTAACACAACTTAGTCCATGTGTAATCGATGCTTATTATTTCACATTTTAAAATGATAATTTAAGTTGGTGTGAGAATATTTGAATTCAACTATGTAACAGTATTCATAATATATCATGGAAACATGTGAACATATTTGAAATTGATCTAATGAATAAAAATTATCATGATGATTTTTAAATTGTTGTAACCAATGTTTTTAACAAAAAAGGACTTGTAAAATAACTTGATTTTTTTAATGACATATTTTTTTAAAAATTATTTTACATTAACATAAAAAGATAAGATTTTTAAAAAAAAAATAATGTTTTTTCCCAAAAAATTCTAAGAAGATTATGAAAATATTCAATATTAAGCTATCATTTTCAAGTAGTCAAGTGGGTGGGTGTCAGTCATGTTATTGTGAACTTATCTATTATTGCTTTAGCTATCCTCATTTGACCTTTCCTTGTCACAAGTCTTTGAACATCTTGTAAGCCTGTTCTCTTTTGACAATTCTCAAGGGGTGAGCTAGCTCATCACCATCTCTTTTTCCACATTGTTTTAAGAAGAGTTGGCTTCATATCATTAGTCCGCATTGCTTTAGCTACATTTTAAAATAGCTTGGCCTTTATCAACTCCACCCTTGCCTTCAGGTTCTTGTAGAAGAAATGCCATTTCTTTCTTGAATTTCTTGCCCACATAAGGCAATGGTGATCTCCGTTACTAAAGACATTTATTGATCATTCATGACCTCTTGTCCACTCAAGCTTAGGCATGGCTTCCCCTTTTTGAACAACTTGTGAGTAAATAATTTCAACATTTACAAGACTCCATCTTGGAACAAATTGTGCACCAACATACTTTCTCCAATATACTTTTCAAAAAGATGTTTGAGATTCATTGAACTTATTTTTTATTTGTATCATGTTTAGGCCTTGGGGTAGGAGCTTGACCAACAACTTGATTAGTCATCCCCATATTTTGCATAGCATTTGTAATATTTTCCATCACACTTCAAATTTGGTTAGGGTTTCTATATCCATGAATGGCATGCTTTCTTTATTATGTGTGTACACATCCCATTGACTTAGGGGCATCCATCTGTTGTAACGTGCACACATGATAATGAATGTATGAGAATCAATGACGCGATGTGAGATGTCGTTGCATCCATTGTTTCATAAGCCAGTTTCCAGTTTAGATTAGTAAAACTCAAATTGGAATCAATTAGGTTTGATTGTTGGAATCGATTCTAAAATTGGCACTAGAATTGGATTATTTTAAGAATGAGACTTGGAATTGGGTTCCCAGTTCTATTTATGTGTCAAACTGGAACTATAATCACAATTTAGATTTTTGAAAAAAAACTAGGATCAAGGGCTAATCACAGATTAACTGATAGTGTAACCACTGGTTCCAATGTGAGTTACCCAGAACTAGACTAGAGCTAGGATTGATTTTCTTAACCAAAATCATGATTTTAAAATTTTAAAAAATCACACCCAGAATCTGATTCTTGCTTTCATTTTGGCCTGCAGCAAGAACTAGAGCCACCACCATTCTCATTGATTTCTTTGAACCAGGTCTTCATAATTTCAAAGAATCAGCCAACACTGGTTTTGAACCAAAGCCCATTGGAATTAATCAAACCTGAATTCATTGATATTTTTTTTTGGTCCTCATCTTTTTGATATTTTGAGATACGTTGTCAAACTGGGCGAGAGTGAACCAGACCATGAACCATGGATGGATGGTGCATGGACAGGACACTTTTCTCCAAAGCAAAGGTTCCCAAGCGAAAAGACTAATTTCTCAATGGCCAACTGGAACAAAAACCTCACATGCAGGATGGATGGTGTGCGAACAGGAAACACTTTTTGGTTCTATACCTAACCATAGCTGACCACACTGGTTAGCTATTAACTAACCATGCACACCTACCTATAGCCACACCTACCTATAGCCACCAAGTGCTTTCTTTACTCAGTTACATTCCTAATAATCACTTACATTCTCTATCTACTTACTTACAATACACACCCAATTACATAGGTAGTTACATAGGTAATGGGAGGGGGGAAATAGGAGAGTTCATAGGATAGGTTACCAAGGTGGACCTCGGGTAACTTGTGGTTCATCCACAACTTGACAGGTTTCCAATGGATGATGCACTGGTGAGTGTGAGCTCACAAACCAAATGCCCTAGTTACTCACTCAACAGACTAGAGTGACTCCAACCTTCACCATATTCTTGATGTTTTGCTCATCTCCTAGCTGAATTGGAACTATGGTTTTTAATAGAGTGAATTCCTTGCATCTTTGTGGCAGAAATAGAGTTACGAAAAAGCTACCTCAATTCCTACTCAAGAGCAGGGGTACACTTTTGCTCTCATTCAGTACAAAGTGACAAAGTTGGTTACAAGTAGCTATCAATATTTAAGCAGTGCCGTGTGCACTATGTACTCGTAAGAGTTGAAATTAAGGTTTCTCCATCTACCATGTTATAATTGTGAAAGAGACGGGAGATGGAAAGATATACAGCAGCAAAATGCCAAAAAAGCAACTAGAGACTGAACCATATATAGCCACCGAAGAATGCATGCAAGAAACCAGCATTTTTTTTGAGCTCAGAATCAAATCTATGCTGGGATGGTACACCACAATTATTTCATGTTTTATATGCTTTACATTAAACCTTGCATGTTAAAAACCTGATTATCATGATTCTACAGATACTATGCCCAATGTTTCTTTTTCCACAATTTTCTTCATTTTTTCACCGAGAAAATTTGGAATTTTTTTTTGCAAAATTTTTATACTTCGGGTGTAGATTTCAGTAATTTTTCTAACTTTTTATCCTAATTTAGATATTAAAAATATTGAAAAAAAAAACCCCTGACTATATCACTTTGGCAATCTGAGCATTAGTTAAGATTAATTTGGACTACAATCTGTAAGTTTCAGGCGATCGGATTAGCAATCCAACACTTGAAAATCACCTACTGCACCATGCGAGTGTAATAACTCAAATAGCATTGCATGCGGATGTGACTGCCGCTGCTTGTTGAGTTGAAGTTGGCTTTGAAGCCCCACATCATTGGACTCCAAAGAAAGTGTCATGAAAGGGAAGGTGTGTTGCAGATGCTGTAACACCCAAGGCAGAGGTTTAGGGTTTAGGGCTTAAACCCTAAACCCTAAACCCATCCCTTGAGGGGGAGTGTTTCACTGGAAAGGAAACAGATGGATGTTTTTGGTCGACCTCAGGTAAAGATAAAGGGCATATAGGCATTACAAAATTTCAACAAGAGTCAAGGCTAAGGTAAATGACCATAGGGTAAACTTAGAATAAATGTTTTATTCTCTACTTCCTTAGTGGCAGGGTAAATTCAGGGTAAATAGTATATGAATTGGAGTGTGCATATTATGAACTAGCACATTGGCTAGTAGATAAAGACAATAAGCTATGTAGCATTGCAAATACGAAGTGCGACGATCAAAATTGTTAACATTTAAGATAAGTATGAACCCTTTTGATGTCAACCTCAATTCTTTAAGGCAATTCTATGGTGACAAATGATTGCACACTTTTTCTCAAGGTAATTAGTGAAAAAAAAAAGAAAAAAAAATGTACCATTTATCATTATTGCTTCAACAATTTCATTGTTTGACACATTACAAAAATGCAAAAATGCATATGACCTACATGACATTGATCTTTGCACATACCGTAGCCTAGGGTTTGTTCCCACATCGACAAAATGAATAATTTTTTTTTTTCAAAAAATGAATTCGTTTTTAAAATTTGAAATTATATCTTTTCCATACTTTACTATAATATTGTGATATGAATAGTGAAATTATTCAAAATGCAGCCTATGATAATTATGATGATTTTCAACATGACAACTTCATACTTTCACAAAATTTCATTTCATTATTTTGAGGATTATTTAATGACAAAACTGACCTTAGGGTAAGGTAGTTTATTTTTACTTGCCCAACACTTGGTAAAACTAAACCCTAGAACCCATGTTTCCCCTCACCCACACGCATTTTTGTAGGACCATTTGTGGATTACTTCCATTTATGTATGAATAATTGATTTATTTTGGTACTTTCAAAAAACCCTAAAAAGAACCCACCCAATGCAACAATTGGCCCAGTAAGTCTTCCATCCCCACTATTTGCGGCGCACACTCATTGCCCGGTGCCCATCCATAGCTATGACCCGGCCCGGCCCGGCCCGTGCCCCTGAGGCCGACACCCGGCCACCCCAAGCCCGACCCATGCTGAGAGCATTGCACGGCCGTCCCAAGGCCGACCACTGGTGTTGTTACCCTTCCGGCGCTCGTGAGGGTGTTCCCGGTTCTGTTCTCCCTATGGCCATGCACGACGAGAGAGAGAGAGAGAGAAAAGGCGAGCGGGCTACGACGACGGCCGTGCTGCCCGCCCCTCTCTCCTGCTCTCCAACAAAGCGAAGAAGAAGAAGAAGAAGAAGCTGCGAGCTCTGGAGCTGTGGCGCGCGCGTGACACCGGCTTGCGATTGCTTTGAACGTCATCGATCTTGTCTGCACATGTCTTGAAAATTTGCTATTGCATTCGAGCAAGGGCGTGGAGCTTTTGTAAGTTTCCAAAACCATTTCTATGCCTTAGAAAAAAAAAAACATTTGAGGAGGAGTCATCCGTAGGGTGCAGGAAGAAATGTTCTAGTCTTGAAGCTGCTGTAGACAATAAGCTGCAGAGGAAGCTTGTGCGAGACGTACCTATACAGAAGTCTTTCCGAGTCCCACAAAAGAATTAGGGGTTTGTGCCTTGAAATACAATTTCATGTCTTCTGCAACAAACTTTTGTTGTTTCCAGACTATTGCAAACAGGATCATGCATGGGTATTACTGTTCCAGGAAGCTGTATATCATGAGCTTGCAAAACATGGGTCGTCGAGACTTGCTGCTGCACAACTGAGACAATCAAAGGCAAGACAAAACAGTAGACGTGTGTTTGAGGTATAAAATCACTGCTGCTTCAAGGTGTTGCTGGGAGCTCACAGATTTCTATAAGCTGTTTCTGGTAATAGTAAAGGCGGGTTTCAAGTACGAACTTTCTCATTTCGACAGTTTCTGGAGCTTCTTGAAGGAGCTCTGAGAGTTCTGTTTCAGGTCAGTAGACTACAGACAAAAATATTTCTGATCTGTTACACCCATTAAGCAACGGAAACGGCACACATGTGAGACGAAGTTCTGTACCATGTTGCTTTCTGCTTGGGAAGAAGCGGAGAAGTACATTTGAGACGACATCCGATCATGCACTCATAACTTTCCTTCGAGGATATAAGAGTATACGTTCCTCCGGGGAAATGGAACTCGACTCTTGATGCAGCGAGGCCGGAAGCTGCTGGCAATTAAGTTGCAGGCGAAGTGATCATCTCTTATCATCTGCACATTTGTTGTCGCAGTGTTAAGTTAATTCAAAAGCCCGTGAACTCCAAGTTCCAACATGAGTCATGCAGAGCTGCTCTGCAGTAAAGATCTTTAAGCTTACAGTACTGATGTGAACACTGCTTTTGCTCTGTTTCTGGTGAGGCTGCAGGTACCTAGCGCAAGCAAGCAAGCATTTATCCTTATGGAAAGTCTCGCGAACAAGTCTGCAGTTGATTACAGCTGCTGCTACCCACAGCTTCCTAGATCAGAATTTCCTCTCAGGTAAAGCTGTACAATATTATGCACGAATATCGCTCATACCCAATGTGCTGCTGCAACTGGAGTTGTGAAGCTAGGGTTTGTTTTGCAAGGACTGATCACAATAAGCATACCCAATGTGGAATTGATCATGTTCAGTACTAACCATGCTTGTGTGATGTGGGCAATCTGGCCCAAAGGCTGGAGCTGGTCGACGGAAGCAGCAGCGATATGCAGCAGCAGGCAAGGTGAGATTTTATCTCCATGCAGGACATGTAGGACCTGCTTGCAGGACGTGATCAGTCTTGTCCCATATCCATACAAAGCAGTTTGAAAAACCCTTGGAAGTACAACTGAAGAGATCAATGAAAAGACCTGGCTTTCGATAGAGGATTATGCACGCCGTGTTCCTGTTTCCTAGTCTAGAAGAGACAAGACTCACGGACTCAGATTGTCCTTGTATCCGTATGATCTAATGCTGTCATGATCAAGTACTTCTGACGTTTGCAACTGCTAAGAGCGTTGTCGTTGGCAACTGCTATGTTGAACTATAATCTTAAGGGCGGCGCTTGTCGTTTGCGGGGCTTGTCGTTTGCCGGGCTTGTCGTTTGCGTTGAATCCACGAGCAATGTTTTGTTTTGTCTCCGGTTCTTGATCCAGTATTGTTGGAAAGCTCTTCGAAGTACTAAGAAAAGAAACCTTTGATCTCGAGCTGCATGTGTGCTTCTTGCAGGTCGGAATTGCTGACGACGTATAGTAAGGTACAGTCAACGGCGGGGGCTGGCGCGACGACATTCCATCCTCTGCCCTCCATCCCTGAAATGGAAATGCAAATGCAGGCGCAATTGCAAGCTTCTTCTTCTTCGCAGCTTTACTGGGGAAGTACGTCTGGATTTTCGCAACGAGAGGTGTTCGATCATCATCGCGTCGAAACCCATCAGCCACAGAGCTGCTTTTATGACGGCGATCAGAGAGCACTGAAACTGGTATCAGGTAATGCGGCTGCAGCACACTCCTCCATACCCAATGTGAATCGAGAATGTAAGAAGGATCCGGAGGAGGAAGACGTTTATGAGCGTCAGATCATGGCTTTCGGAGCTCCAGACTATAATGGTTACAATGAAGGCCAGCAGCAGCTGGTCCCAAGCTGGATCGGTAGCGCCGCCACAATCAGGCAGCACATGATGGAGATGTCTTGCGTTCCAGGAGATCTGGAGATTAGGCAGGAACACATGGAGCACATGGAGATGTCTTACAGTGTTCCAGCGGCTGGAGATACGGAGGGTCATGCAGGCGGATCTAGTATAGCTAAACTACCTGGATCAGACGTTGAAGATCATGCATATTCTCTGCATGGTGCCATGACGTCAGAGGAGGCAAAGTGGTGTCCTGTTTGTGCAGCAAATGGATCATCGCAATGTCTTTGCGGAACTCCAGCTTATACCATGCATGCTGCAGCTGGTGATATCGCATCACTTAGCGTACCAGGCTCCCATGAGCCTTCTTACACCAACTACGTGCATTGGTTGACCATACAAAGCATCATGAACATGCAACGTCCTGAAGTTAACCCAGCTCCTCCTCAGCATCTACAAGATCATGGACAGCAGCTCGCAGGCGCTACCTCATTAAGGGACACCATCTTCACGAGTGCCTCCCAAACTCCTCCTGCTGGAATGGTGCAAATGGTGCAAACCGAAACCCTGCAAGATCAGTCTGCAACAGTTCATGATGATCAGCAAGCTGCTGCAGTCATGATGTCCCACCAGCAGCAGCAGAAGTTCGTGCAGGAACTGAAAGAAGCTAATCATCCACACACCCCTAGCCAGGACGACATAGTTTTTGGCGGCCAAGGCACAAGGAATATGGCCCAGGTGAATTCATCTGAACTCTCGACCAACTTCTTGATATCTGATCCTAAGCGCTAAGCTGCAGGTTTCGTATCTCAATTGATCATCGATGCCGCCGGACAAAAAGTCTTCAGTTTTATGATGGGGAATACTGTTGTTCAGAGTCACTGAGACTCCGGAAGATGGTGCAATAGAATTAGATCTGAAGAGTTACATGTGCAGTGAAACTTATTCAAATCCTGCTGCTGCAGGGTGCGGCAGCTGAATCTGCTGAGGAGGCTGCAGTCCGGGAGGAGGTTGCTGCTGCAAGAAAGAAGGCAGAGGAGTGGGAGATGGTGAGATACAAAGCGATGATAGTGGCACATCCCCTCTACTTGCGGTTACTAGCGGTTCATGCCGACTGTCTTCGAATTGGAACCCCGATAGATCAGCTCCCAGGCATCGACATGCAAATGGAGCGTTACATGGACGTGACAAACAAGTACGCATCTGTACTCACGCAACTCGATACTATTGGAGCGGAAGAGCTAGCGGAGCTTGACGATTTCATGGTAAAATAGACCTCTGGCCCCTAATTCTCCATCTTGTCATAACCCCTCAGCATACATGGAAAACACTCATGATTCTACATAAATGATTTTGGCAAGTGTTCTCCTTGATGTTCATATACAGCGTGCTTCTTGGTCTTATGTCCTTGCATGTACTAGTGTTGACGTCCAAACCCTAAGAAAGCTTTGATCTGTAGCTAGATGAACCCATCTGTGATCTCTATATCTATATCATGTGTGTGTGATCGATCTCGAAGCGAGGTTTTTTTCACAGGTAGATTCAAGCAATTAGATGATTCCTGGCTGTGTTGATGCCTGTAAGTCGTGTTGCCATGTGCAGACCCAGTACATTGTGCTGATCACTGCATTCAAGGACCATATGCAGCAGCATGTATACACTGACGTAGCTGAAGCAATGATGTCATGCTGGGAATTGGAACAAATACTTTGCAACTACACAGGTAATTAAGATTAGGGATCTTCTTTTGTTTTCTTCCAGAATTATCCAACTGTTGTTGTGCATTACATGCATGTTTCAATGCAGCAGCTCATCAATTGAGAAATCTTTCCAGGGATTCAATCCAAGCTGCATACTGCCTCATGTGCCAGCAGACATGAGAGCTTGGCATCATACCTGGGGCAGATACTGTTCAGCAGCTTTTGCAATAGATCAGCTGGGCTGTATATTGAATTTCCTGACCTAGATTTGTGGATTATGTGTATGTCCCTATCCTTATCATCAGGTCAATCTTGCCCACTCGAAAGCACAGGTGGTGCAACCATGTCGGATTCCGATTCCGACAATGATATTATTGACGACGAATATGGGTACGAGCTGCCACTTCCTGCTATGGATCAACTGGATCAACGTGCAGGAAATACATATAGTGCGATGGTTTCTTCTGAAACAGATCGTGCGCTCATGGAACGTGTGCGTCAAGAGCTAAAGCAGGAGCTTAAAGAGGTGACGACAGTGCTCAAAACCAGTTGTAAACCCTAGTCGTTTGCACTGAACTCTGCAATATCCCGCGATACATACATACATACATACATACATACATGATGTTTTTCAAGATTACTGGGAGAATTTCATGTTCGAGGATGATGATGCATTCTTCATTATATATTATTATCCGAGTCGACGTATCCTCGGCCTCTTGAATCTTGTAATTTGATGATTGTTTTATGCTCTTATTGCTTTGATCAGGGATACAGAGCGAAGATCGAGGAGGTCCGCGAGGAGATTCTGCGCAAACGCCGTGCAGGCAAGCTGCCTGATGGCACTACAACTGTCCTCAAGGCTTGGTGGAATAACCATTCCAAATGGCCATATCCAACAGTACCAATTCTGCCTCCTTACAACCTTCGATCATGTTAATAGTTTCATAATAAAATGACCCACATCCAACTCCTTTTCCAAAACCAAAACAACCAAAAAATTTCATTAGAGATCATGACACTAGTGACTACGTGCAACCATTGCACAAAATTTATGTTTGGTATGTATAATTTTTGCATTTTTCTTTATATTTATCCAGGGGTTAAATGATAGAAAAACATGCAGATTGTGAATCCTATGATTTATTTTTGCATGAACCCAAATGGAATTTGACTGTGCAAAAACCCTGCAGCTGAGAGAAATGACATTTTTGACATTTCCAGTTCTCTCTCCCATCAGATGCATGGGACAATGCATTGGGCCATTATATGCCATGGGACCTCTTCATACATGCTTGAACTATGGAGATCTTGTCTCCAAAATTCTTGAAAGGTGTAAAAATTCTTTGGTAAATTCTTCAGTGTTTGATAGCTTCACCAGCTCATTTTGGATGTGGGTTTTACTTTTTAAACAGGAGGAAGAGAAGGAGGGGCTGATCCAGGAGACAGGATTAGAGCTGAAGCAGGTCAATAACTGGTTTATCAATCAGCGCAAAAGAAATTGGCATAGTAATCCTCTGGCAGCTTCCTCCAGCGCCGACGTAAGCATGCAGCAGAGAAGCAAACGCAAAAGGTTAGATTACATTCTCTAACCCTCCTGATTATATGTGATCTATGCACCTCAAAAGTTTCTCGATGAATATCTGAAATTCTGAAACTTCTTCAATGGATTCAAACAAGACAATCAGGAAAAAAAAAATTCCGTAATCAATTCTAGACTGGAAATTTTGAACCTTCTTAAATTATGCCTTCAAACATCTTGACAATCAGATTCTCTGCAAAAACCATTTCCATAATCAAGAAGTATGGAAATTTTGAAGCCTTCTTATGGATTCAAAACAAGACAATTTTCAGAGATGCAAATTTTTTTTTTCCATCTAGGCAATTGTAAGTCTGGTCATTAGTAGTAACATTTCTCATTGGGATCTGGATGATACTCTTGTAAAAATTAGTCAAGGTTGCAAGGCTGCTGAATTAATCCAGAGCTAGTGATTGATCACAATTATGTGCTTTGTATACAGATTATGATCATATCAAATGTTGCAAATGTATTGTAAATGAGCTAACCAGTTGATCTAATTAATTCCCTGCTGTTTTGTCAAAGTGTAGCTGGTGAATTCTGCGACAAGTTAACTTATATAAAAGCTGCATTGGTTCTTCAACTCCTTCAGCAAGCCATGAAGATACATCAGATCAGGATTTGGATTTTTTTTCATCATGGGTATATCTGAGGATGTTCAGCTATTAAAAATACTACTTGCTTAATCTATTCACAGGTAGTAAGATATTATGCAAAATTGGCAAATATTGAAAAGGATGAGTAGTACTTTTATATACCAGCACTTGGGTTGTGGGTTTGTATCCACAGATGGGCACATCATCTTGGCAGAAGATAGATCCACACATCTAGACTTGTTGATACTTGTGGAGCCTGGGTTCTAGCAACTTGTTCCATGAATTTTTTTTGGTAAGTTGTTGCCAATTTTGGATGTTTTCGTTCTGAGTTCCTTTTGTAGACCCATTTAAAACTGCACTCTTTTATCACTTGTTTCTTGCAAGTGATACATATAATTTTCATGAAGAGGACTCATTGGTGAGCAAGACAATTGCATCATTAATGGGTCTATGACGAGGTGCAGTCGAAAATACACATGACCCATTGTTGTTATAATCAGTCTTAAAAATTGAGGAAATGGAAATAAGTCATGTGAAAATTTAATATGGAAATAGAAATGTTTTCATGTGTATTATTGTTTTTAATATCTATTGATAAGACTTGGTACATAAAGTTTGAAGTGTTTCAAAAAACATAATTGCATGTCAAAAAGGACTCTCTTCACGCTGTAATCAATTTTTTGACAATCCTTTTGTAACACCGATTGACACAAGTTTTTGAATTTTCAACATAATTTTTTATGTTTTAAATGCATTATAATTTATCATCAATTTGGATGCTTTAATACCGTCTTCTTAAAAATATAATCATAATTTTTAATTTTTAAACTTAAATTATTATGGATGGATTAGAAATTTTAAATTTTAAATTTTACAAATATTTTAAAATGATTTGATGATTTGGATAATTAACTTGAATTTATTATGATTTTTAGTCTATTTAAATAAATTTAGTTGGAATTTGATTAATTTGTAAAGAAGTAATTATAATAGAAATATGGACAATGAACAATTCTTTCCATTGTTTCTTTAATAATCACATGTCAAAAGGGTGAAAACACAGTCCAAAAAATCAAGGGCGCCAAGTAAAAGTCCTTTTCCAAGGACTACACATGGAACATGTCATTTTTGTGTTGGTTTATAATTTATAATTTATATTTTGAATATATAATCTAACATTTCATCTTAAATATAAACACATTTTGATTATAAATTAGTTTTATATCATATATATATTATGCATTCATGCCCTCTATCACATAAATATGAACAACTTTTGTTAAAGCCACATTTTCAAAATCCATAATTTTCAAGGTTAAAAACACATTTGAATCAAATGTGTTCAAATTGATTATTTTAAAGAAAATCATTATTTTAAATCCTTTTGCCCTTTTAATATTCAATGCTAAAATCCTCTCCAATTTTTAGAACAAATGGTGTACATTTGGTTTTTTAAAAAAAGGATTATGCACTCTTGAAGTTTGAGTGTTTTGAGCATGCAAAAACATTTTTGATTTGTGTCAAGTTTTGAACATATAAACTTTGTAATAAATGAAAGATATTTCCAAAAAGCATATGCCAATTCAAACTGTTATGCTTCTATTGTGATTTTTGTAGTTTTACAAAGTGTCCACTCACTTGGGTAACTCTTTTGACTATGTTTTTGTTCAAAAATGTGTGGATGTTGATTGTGTTTGCACATTTGCACCATAATTAATTTTTATTTCAATCCTTTGAAAATGGTAGATTATGTCTCTTAACTGGTCATGATCACAATCTTCAACTAGTTTTTTGCAACCTTGCTAATAAATGTGGCTCCAATGTTTAATTATGTATCTTGGCCAATTAATTTTGTTGCTACTTGCAAAAGTTAATTAAATGTATGATTATATTCAATTTCTTGAAATAAGTACATTATAGAATTTCATTTATGATTTGACATGTAATCATACAAAATTTGATATATAGATTTAAATTCCATTTGATGACTTGTGACTTCCACTTAACACACATTGTAAACTTTTGTTCAATTCTTTTCCATTTGTGTTAATTTACTTATTTTATTATTGGTATTTTCATGTGTAAATTCCTTTAATAATTTTGTCAAATTTTTTATTACCCTAATTTCTTGAATTGCAACATTCAAGTTTATTGTGTCTACAATATCAATTTTCCCCTTTAAAAAAAACTGTAGTTGTCAATAATTTAGAATCATTATATATAATGACATGTCACCTAGATTGTTCATTTTATTTAATTTTATGGTACTTTGTGTCAATGATCATATGCATCATTAAAGATTCCTTAATAAAATTTGATGCCACCAAGGTAAAAACATAGTCAAAAGAGCCTTCCAAGTGAGTGGAAACTCCTTAAAATTACATTTTGTATGTTTGAAAGATCATATTAAGGGTAACTTAATAGTTTGGATTGTCATAAGAAAATTTGGAATATTTTCCATTAATTATAAAGTTTACATGCTCAAAACATGACATAAATCAAAAATGTTTTTGCATATTCAAAGCACTCAAACCTCGAGAGTGGGTAATCCTTATTTTTTTAAAACATCTTTTTTTTACCAAATGTGCACTGTTCCTTTTAAAAATTGGAAAGGGTTTAACATTGATGATTATAAAGACAAAAGGACTTGAATTAATGAAAATTGTTTTTAAAACCAATTTGAACACATTTGGTTCAAGCATGCTTTTGACTTTGAAAATTATGGATTCTGAAAATGTGGCCTTAACAAAAGTTGTTCATATTTATGTGATGGAGAGCATGGATACATAATATATATGATATATAATATATTTGTAGTCAAAATGTATTTATATCTAACATGCAATGTTAAACTAAAAATCCAAGTTATAAACCAACACAAAAATGAGGCAATAAAATGTCCCCCCTCTTTCCCAAGGTTAATCCTAAAAGGATACAAATAATTCTTTATTTATTTCAATGTGATCACATTTTAACTATTATTGGCCAATTATTGAGTTTTTATCATGTTATCAATCCATTTATTAATAACCTATCAATTAAATTTTTTTTATAATTGATTAATAACCTAACCAATTGGTATTAGAATTTCAAAATGAAATAACCTACTTGAGTCAAAACACATTGATAAAATGCAATTTATAGGGTGTTGGGAGCCCTTGAACATTTTAAACTATAATATATATGTTTATGTTTTGACATTTTGAAGTTATGGTAATGATTACAAGTTGTGTTAAATGACTAATTTGAATGATGAGGAATTTAAGTTAAAAATTTATTACATTTAATTTATGACTAGTGTGGCTTGTGTTGTTGGCCCAAATGCGAACCCATTACAAAATAGGGAAACTCAACATGTGAACATTCTTTTGCAATGTATGTATCAATTTTCTTACTAGCCAAATATGAAAGGAAATCATGCTTGAATTGAATGGTAAGCCTTCAATTGTTACCACGTTCTCAACTAATTTTTCCTTCCAAAACCTGGTTTTTTGGAATTTATTTGAATTTTCAGTGGTAGAAATCATTTAAAAATAAATATCTCCCACATTTTGAATCCAAATCTTATCAAATAAACTCCATTAAATTCTGCTCATCAAGATTTTTCCAACACCAAAGGCACATTCCAATATTTTTTCAGCTACAATTTAATTTAATTTTCAGTGAAAAAATCATTCAATCTTCAAGAAATAAATTTGCACTGCAAATCCAAACATCACGGAACCAAGCCCATGCACCCCTCGTCATCAAGAGCTTTCCAAAAACACCAAGAACATGATTTGAAGCATCCTAGTTCAATGGATCTCATACTACAAAACAAAACAAAACAAACTACTTTTTCTCATAGATAGATTTTTGTTTTAGTAAAGGCCTTTTGAACTTGAACAATAGTTGCATCAAAAATAATTAATTTTGCAAAGGACTAGGGTAAAAGATTTTTTAATAAAAAAAATTGATGTTAAAAATTTGAAATAATAACAAAGTATTTTCCACACTCAAAAAAAACTCATAATTTAATTTTAAAAACCATAAACACTCCAAAAATACTCATTACCGCCTTTTTTTTAAAAATTAGGGTTTGACTTTGTAAAACAACCAACTAATAATTAGTAGGATATCTAATGTTATCAATTGGTTATTTGATAACTTACCTTTATGCATAACTAATGGTTATTACCTAGAAATATTGATAACCTAACTGACACCCAAAAAATTTATTGATATCAATGCTTTAAATTAACACCAAGAAAATGTTTTTTTAAAAAAAACCTACCTAGCAATTATGAAAAAAATCAATAATTAACCTTGACACTAATCCTAACCTTCCCACACGATGGGCTAGTCACTCCAATTTTTATTTCATTAAATTACCTTAGAACAAAGCAAATATTACACATTTATAATATTCAATTTTCAAACCATTGGAGCAAAAATTATTGAATTTAAAATGATTTTTGTCTCTAGAAATCTTACTATTAAACTTAACATAGTTAGTTTTTTTTTTGAAAGTTTTGTTTTAATTTATTTTGTTTTTTCATGTGAAGATTTTTCATTTACTAAAGCACCCCCATCATAGTCTTGGTATCTTTAAAAGTTCTTGATGATGGCTAGACGTTAAAAGTAAATGTTTATTTGTTTGGTTTGTTTGTTTTCATGTGACCATGCCATAACCTATTAGAAGCTTCAATAGAAAACCCCTCTCTTTTAACCAAACGTTTTCAACTAGATGTGATTTGCAACTATGTTGCAACTATAATTTTTTTAATTTTAAAATTGAATAATGGCAATTTCCAATGAAGTCGAATCATCAACTAAAGTGGTATATAATTAAAAACCGTTTTCAACTAGGTGGTGTTTTGCCAAATATTCCATTGAATATTCTTGGCGTCAATAATGTTTATAAGTTGAAATGCCTACTACATTGGTAAACAATGAAAAACATGTTTTAAGTAAAAGGTCATTCTTGGAATATTCTTAACATTTAAAGTTCTTTAGTTGACACATAGTTAAGACATTAACTAATGTTCAACTATTTTGGTGACACCAATAACACATGCATGGATGATAAAATGTAATTTCATTTGCAACTTTGTTGCAACTATCTTTCAACTCAATTAAACAATTAATAGGTGACTTTGCCTTTAAACATATGCTAAATTTTGATAACATTAAATTACATGAAAATTTATTTCTATAAATGAATAGTTATGTGCAGCATGATTTTGTAATGCATATAAATTTTGAATGAATTCCCTTCAATATAAATTAGTAATTTAATCTTGTATATGTTCATACATGTAATATTTGCTTTTTATGTAGACCAAATTTAGTTTATGATATATAATTGATGATAATTAAATTGTGAAACTCTAATGTTCATTCATTCTTTTCATGTGATAACTTAATATTTATTCAAAATTATGATCAAAATTCATTAAACATTAAATTACATGTAATTTTTATTTGTAAAAGTGAATGGTTATGTATGATGTAATTGTTTTTTAATGCATACAAACAATAGTATTCAATTTTGAAATAAAATTAAACATAATTTTGAAATATAAGTTGATAATAATGCATAATGTGTTCAATGTATGTAATTTCTATTTTTGTTTAATTCAAATTTAGCTTTCAATATATCAAGTGATGATAGATAATTAATATTTTTATGGAACTTTAATGTTTATTCATTTTTATACATATGATAACTAAGTTATATTTGTTCAAAATTTTATTGAAAGTCATCAAATTGAAATTACACATAAATTTTATTTGTAAAAATTAATTTCTGTAGGATGCAATTTTTTCATTTAAATAATAAATTAAATCTATGGTTAAAATATAAGTTTAAAATATTGTGTATTGAAATATTAATTAGACTAATATGTTTGTTAACGTTGTTTTTTATTACCTTGATTTTGAAATTGATTTAAGAACATAAGAAAATTAAATAGGTTCTAATGTTATTCTTCAACAAATTTTATGGGGTAGTTTGTTTATGTCCCTTATCAAAATATTCCAATATATTACAATAAGTTTATTATTTACTTCATAAAGAAAAGGCTTCCTCTTTTTCCTAATTAAAGGAAACAAAAAAAAATGTCCCAGACCAAAAAGTTGTCCAATGTAAGTACCAATGTTCTTATATACCTTAGTATTTTTTTTAAAACAATAATTAAGCAATATTAGATGAAATAAACAAATTTTTTTCCTCCTAAATTCAAATTTTGGCTACCTTTTTATTTAACCACCTATTTTCCCTTGCACTACTAGTTTTGCTCAAAACTTATCTACATATCTTTTTGTAGCTAACAATGTTCAACACATGTAATGATAGTTATTTCTATAAATTTAATGAAACATAATTAAAGTTAATATTTGGAATTAATGTAATAATTATTTTAATGTTAACTATTGGTTTGAATATATCTTTAAATTATTTAATTCATTATCATTTTATTTTATGTTAAATAATAATAATAATAATAAGCATAGTTAGTATGGACATCTAATACATGATTATATAATTTCAATATTTTATTTGTTTTGCATTATTATATTTACTTCAACATTTTTATAATATTTTTTATTCAATATACATTATATTCATTTATAATACTTATAACAAGTTAAATGATAATACAAATAATGATAATTAAATAGCAACCTAGCTTACATTAGTTACAATAGTATTATTATTTTTATTTTTATGAATTTTATTAAAATTAATACATAACTTTATTATCTACTACTATAAAAAAATGGGTGTCGATGTCTTGATGCGGTAATTCATGATTGGCTGGAGCCTC
>Ga0116231_10000560_pt1 | contig 66720 bp, 60 predicted proteins | sample S1TSphgellanicum_2_FD_89695 | JGI IMG/M metagenome (GOLD analysis project Ga0116231, IMG submission 89695) | Host-associated microbial communities from peat moss isolated from Minnesota, USA - S1T2_Fd - Sphagnum magellanicum MG | ecosystem: Host-associated > Plants > Peat moss > Unclassified... | reverse complement strand
GTGTTGGATGGGACCTCTGTAGCATGTGGATCAGGGATTGGTAGAGGACCTGATGTAGTGTTCAAGGTATCCTCTAAGATTGCAATTATGTCCTTGGTGCTTAACTGCAAATCTTGAAAACAAAACAATGGTGTATTCACAAGCTTTTGCGCCACTTCATGCATTTGAAATTAGCATTCCATAAGCTGATCAGTGGAAAATTGTGTGTTTTCCTGATGTACATGTACTCTTGGGACACAAGAATTTGATGCCCTAACAGCTTGTGGTGTAGTAGTCTCCTCCCCCCTTGCCAACAAGGTGCGTTCTTCTTCCATGTTGAAAGGACGAAAAGATTATGGCATGACTGCTCGAGCTCCTCTAGCCCTGGTAATAGGACTTGAACCAGATGCAAGTCCATCAGTCTAAATTACCTACCTAGTGGCAGAAACTCTAGGTGCCACACTAGCTTCTGGTGCCGCGACATAGGAAGGGCAAAAAGAAGTAGCAAATTCTAGTGTGAGACTAGAATTGTGTGGAGTGGAAAGAACATATTCCCCAACCATACCATTGTGTGGAAGGCCATAGAACGACCTAGGAGGTCCCTCTTGTGATCCTGAAGCTTGTATAGGTTGGGCATGACTAGCTGGTTGGGAGGACTTGCCTTTTAGATTAGCAAGTTGAGCCCTCAATGATTCGAGTTCATTTTGTAAAGTTTGAACTTGAATTGCATGGGCTTAAAGCACCTCCCTCTTGTCAACATTATGCTCCTTCTTCTTAGCATTCTTGTTGGAATTACCCTTGGTGGGCAAAGCATGAGTGGAAGGGTGAGGTGCCTTGGCTTTTGGGTGAGGGACAGTAGAAGATGCTAGCAGATTTTGTTGTTGTAATCGGAGTTGCTTCCACTCTGGGAATTTGGCAAAATAGACAGATTCCTAATGTCCCTCTTTCCCACAATAATCACAAAAGAAATCCTCGGAAGGAATGTTGCACTCATTAGCTTTGTGGGTAGGATTACCACAATAGTTGCAAGAAGGTAAGATGGGTGTAACCGAGTGCACTGCTTTTGTCCTTGAAGAAGAATGTGATGATCTAATTGGCGCAGCTTGTGTAGGTTAAGGCCTTGAACGTGATGGAGGCCCCATAGTACTGGCTTCATAATGTGCATGAGCCAATTCCAGCTTTTCGGAAATGTTGTACACATCCAACAAAGTGTACGAGTCTCCAAATTCTACAAAGACCCGTTGCAAAACATGCGCGTGGAGTGCTGGAGTACCTTTCAACGAACGAAGATACCGATGGGCAGCTTCCAAATCGGTGATGCTATGGGTATCCTTTTTGAGAAGCCTCCTGTAGAGCATCTTGAGGGTTTCATCCTTCTGCCGAGAAAAGGTGGCGAGCTGCAAAAGTTTTTTAGAACTTTTGACTGGAAATTCCAGCTCAAGAATTCGAAAAAATTCCCCCACTAGATCAGCAAAAGCTGGCGCATCAGTGGTGGGAGGAATGCTTGCAGTAACAGCAATGAGTTGTTGAGGAGAAAGATTTATTGAAGTAGGTACCGGGTTTGGATTATTCGGCACAATCCCGTGATGTGCAATTACAGCTTGCAAAACAGCTTGAAAGGCGGTGGCGATGGCTATGGCGTAAGCTAGATTAGGAATCTGGGTGACACCCAAAATCCTTGTAGATGTTGTTCATAGACATCCAATGCCTCATAGTGCATATAACAAGCCAATTGTTTGAATGTAAACACCTCAATGTAATTAGCGCCATACTTGAGCTCCAATTCACAAACCATAGTTGAGAAAATTGCCTTGAACTCCCTCAAAAAAATAGTACCTGGCCTTGCGCTGAACTTCTCAATTCTCCCAAAGGAACTATTGACCTCCATGGTGTATATGGGAGTTGAAGTCACAGCTTGCAACGGAGTATACGACGATGGTGTGAAAATAGGTGTAGCAATAGGTGTACCCCACTTATTAACCCCTCCAAATGGACTTTGATGTAATGTTGATGTAGTGTAACCTAAACCTGAATTCCTGGTAGGAGTTGTACTAGATGATGGTGGTGCTGTGGATGTTTGATGGTACCGTCGTGAAGATCGTGAACTCAAAAAAATCGGCTCAAAGGATTGTGTGTTACTTTGTAGCTGATACCTGGGTTCTAGCCGAACGATAGTGCTCTCATCATCCGAGGACATGGTGTTGTCCCATGCCCTAAAATGTTGTGATAGTACACAGCACTAACTACAAAATTCTAACACAACGTACAATTTGAAGAATAATACAGTGCGTTGTTAGGAATGACCCATGACACACAAAGATCGCATGCAGTTCAAACGAACATCGGACGAAGGTTGGACGAAAGTCAAACAGACATTAGATGAAAAGGCAGGACGGCAAGATGTAGGATGTACAACGACATGACAACAGGATGCAGGGCCAACGGACGGAAGTCCTTGGACGAAAGTCTAACGGACGGAAGTTCAACCAATTAAAATTCATGGACGGAAATCAACACCGCAATGTTGAAGGTCATAACGCCGTAAAGTGCCCGTGAGCTTTGCGGTGATGGCCGATGGCAACATGGAGCTATAGCGATGCAAGCTCGCACTATTGCAACACTGCAAGTTCTCAACGTTATAACACTTCAAGCTAACGATGCTGCAGCACAATAAGCTCACGCCACTACAATGCTACAACGCTGTTACAGCACGCGTCGTGGGAGTGCTACTATAGCTTACGTTACAGGAACGCTACTACAGCTTGCGTCACAGCAACATTGCGGCGCTGTTACAGCATGCATCATGGGAGTGCAACAGTGCTATTGCAACAAGTGTCGTAGCAACGCCACTACAACTCACGTCGTTACGGCACTATTGTAGTAGCGCTGCAATGTTGCTTCAGCTCGCATCATGGCAACGTTGCAGCACTGTTACGTTACGACGCTGTTGTAGTAAACATTGTAGCAACAATGCTACAGCTCGCGTTGTTGTGGCACTATTGTAACAAGCATTGTGGCAGCGCTACGGCGCTGCTTCAGCTCGCGTCATTCCGATGCTACAACAGGCGTCATGGCAGCACTGCGGCACTGTTGTAGCAAGTGTCATAGTAACGTTGCTGTAGTTCGTGTCACTATGGCATTGTTGCAGTAGGCGTTGTAACAGCACTGCGGCGTTGCTTCAGCTCGCAACAGGCATCGTGGCAACGCTAAGGCATTATTGCGTTACAACGCTGTTGTAGCTCATAGCAACAATGGACAATAGCACATTGTGCAACGATGGCAAGCGGCACTAGTGCTCGCGACAACAGCAAGCAGCACTACATTGCTCTACAGCGATGGCAATCGGCCAAAATTTGTGTTTTCTTTTTTTTTTAACTCGATAGTTTTAAGAGAGAAAAAAAGAGCAAGAAAGAAAGAAAAAAGATAGAGCTTTGAAACATGTTTCGTGGCTCTCTTGATTGGCATAACACAAGCTCCTTACTATAACGTCAACACCCTTCGGCAACAGTAACACTAGCACCCTCTAGCAGCAACAATAACTTAAAACTCAAGAACTTACAAGTAAAAGAAATTTGTGGCTTTCAACATGAAGCCCAGAAAGTGGAGTTTTTCTGAATTGAATTGTAAAGAAAGAAGGAAATGAAATGTATGTAGATGGTGGTCGTGCAATGGCCGCCGTGAGCATTTAGAAATCCTAGTTTATTATGGAGGAAACTCCTGACAAAGGAATTCTAGAAAAACTAAAAGGAGAAAGAAAGGTTTGGGCCTTTTATATCGTCGCCAACAAATTGAAACGCTTAGTACCTAATAGCGTACAGTCATCTAAGACCGTACATTAACCCCAAAAGCGCACATGGGCATGCCCGTAACTGGCCATCATGTATGAAGCCATGTACGGGCACGACACATTCTTACTCATCTTCCTATCATTATTACAATTCATAGTTTTTTTTTAAAGGTTCAAATTGAGTAACTTGTTATATTGATTAATGAACATATACATTTTGATTAAAGGCCAATGGTTTAACTGACACATGTATTTGTTAATTGATAAATTTGACTATAATGGTTTATTTGATAAGTTATATAATCATAATCAAAATGACCAATGGTTTTTAATCAAGTTGAACGTTTAGTCAAGATGGCTAATGAATTTTAATCAAATATGACATGGTCTATTACCCTATGTATCTACCTCCTACCAATTCATCCACCTATTTATTTAGTTAATTACTTAGCTACTTATTACCCACCCCCACCCACTTACTTATTATTTACCTATCTACTTATCTATCTACCTACACCTTTTCGCCTACTTACTTACATACCTACCTACTTACTTACTTACCCACCTACCTACATATCATTTATTTACCTAATTTTAACCACTATATTTAACCATTAGGTTTACCCAAAATTTAACCATTAAATTTATTTTAAATTTAACCACTACGTTTAACCATTATGTTTAATCACTAAATTTGGCATTAATTTAACCAAAGTTAAACCATTAAATTTCGCCAATAAATCTAGCTTACATTTAACCACTAAGTATAGCCATTAAATATAACTTAGGTTTAGCCATTATGTTTAATCATGAAAGTTATCCACTAGGTTTAAGTTGGGTTTGGCCATTAAGTTTATTGACTAAATTTAACCATTAAATTTATCAATTAGATTTAATCATTATGTTTAACCATTAAATTAATTTTAGTAATTAAATTTAATCAAGGTTTAGCCATTACTTTAAATCACTAAGTTTAGTCATTAGGTTTAACCATTATTTTAAATCATTGAGTTTAGTGACTAGATTTAACCATTAGTTTAAATTGTTAAATTTAGCCATTAAGTTTTGCCATAAGGTTTAAGCATTAATTTAAATCATTAGATTTAGCCACTATGTTTAGCCATTACTTTAAATTGCTGAGTTTAACCATTAATTTAAATCATTGAATTTAACCATTAGTTTAACTTATTAAATTTAACCACTACATTTAACCATTACTTTAAGTCCTTGAGTTTAACCACTAAGTTTAGCCATTACTTTAAATCCCTAAGTTTAGCCACTACATTTAACCATTACTTTAAGTCCCTAACTTTAACCATTACGTTTAGCCATTACTTTAAGTCCTTCAGTTTAACCACTAAATTTAGCCATTATTTTAAATCCCTAAGTTTAGCCACTACATTTAGTCATTACTTTAAATCCCTGACTTTAGCCACTAAATTTAACCATTAGTTTAAATCACTGAATTTAACCACTACGTTTAGCCATTATTTTAAATCCCTAAGTTTAACCACTACATTTAACAATTATTTTAAATCATTAAATTGAGCCACTATGTTTAACCATTACTTTAAGTCCTTGAGTTTAACCACTAGGTTTAACCATTATTTTAAGTTGTGGAGTTTAACCACTACGTTTAGCCATTAGTTTAAGTTGGTGAATTTAACCATTGGGTTTAACCATTACTTTAAATTTTTAAGATTAATCACTATGTTCAACCATTAGTTTAAATCCTTAAATTTAACCACTAGGTTTAGCCATTATTTTAAGTCGATGAATTTAACCACTAGGTTTAGCCATTAGTTTAAATTAATGAGTTTAGCTATTAGTTTTCAACCATTAGTTTAAGTCTTTGAGTCTTTGAATTTTTTTTGATCAAAGGTTTTTTTTTCATTTATTTATTTATTTTCTATTTGTATTGTTTGATTATGGTTTTTTTGTGTTTATTTATTTGTTTGTATTGTTGGTATGAAAGTTTTTTGTTGTATTTGTTTTGTATTATGCTAACTATTTCAACATGTTTGTTGTGTATTGGATTCATTTTTAAATTGTGTTTTTTTTTATTACATTACATTTTTTCCATTGCATTTTTTTTTGTATGATGAAGAAGGGAAAAAAAGTGAGTTATTTTCCCATTGTCAATGCTTGTAATGTTTTGATTTAGGTTTCATAACATAGATAATTTAAATATTAAAATATAAAAACAAAAATCACTATTTTTGCAAAACATACACTTGTTTTGATTCTCCATTTTATTATGTAAATTTCTTGTGTAAAATAGTGTAGTTAAATGAAATGAGAATTAATAACAATCGAAAATGAAAATGAAAATGAAAATGAAATCTATTTCAATGACATAAGTATGAAGGAAAAAATTAATGGATTGGAAAATAATCTCAAGTCACTAAACAAAAAATAACAAAGCTAAACGAAGTGGAAAAGAAAATATGGAAATGAATCTTTAAAAATTGAATGTTCAAAGTAAAATATGAAAAGTGCATAACATAAATGCAATATGTTGGGTCTTCTATTGTGTTAATGGTAGGAAAAAGATTAAAGGATAGAATCCTCAAAATCATCAAGCTACAACAATCCTATAAATGCATTTAATCCAAGCATGAAAAAGAAAAGGTTTAATATAATATGATAAGACCTATGGAAAAATTATTTTGAAAAAACATGTGGATGTAAACCATCCCATAATTGCAAAAGCATTTGAAATTGAAATCAATAATCAAGCGAAAGGAATTGTGGAAAAGCAACTAGCAAAAAAAAGGCCTAGTGTATCTAACAATGCAATATTATTATCTTTTGGTGTAAAAGATCCTTTTGAAAAGGATGATGTGCAACAAAAAAAAATTCTACAAAACTTAAAACTTTTAATTGTGAAGATCATTTTCCCTTTTAATTTGTGGAAAGTGTTTAATTCAAACACTACTAAAATTCTTGGTTTTTCAAACAATTCAAATTGAGTAAGTGATCTTTTTTTATTAACAAACATGTCAAGTTTGATTAGAGGCCTGAAACATGTATTTTTTGACTAATCAAGTTGTTTAAATTGATTTATTTGATCGATACATCTAATTAAGTTAGATAACCCTAGTCAAAATGGCCAATGGGTTTTAATCAAATGGGACATTTAGTCCAATTGAACATAAAAAAATTGACATCATTAGTTTTCTAGTCAAATGGGACGTCTAATGCCTAGATGTATTCACGACTGGGGTATTAAAAAATAATGATTTGTATTTAAAGCACTGCAAAAAACAACTTTGGATTTTGTTTATCTTACATTATTATATTTGTAGTCGATTGTTATATGCCAATAGATAAAATGATGTCTTGTTAAATTAATACAAATATTTTAAAATAATTTGGATACTATGTAAATGTCATTTTGAGTTTTGTAAACTAATTATATCAAATGTCTAAAATACACTTTTTTTTAAGGGAATAAAAAGGACTGCATAAAATCATATAATTGATTTCAAATTTTTTGTAAAACAAAAACATGCCTCTTTCTATGAAAGTACATGTTGATTGGATGAACTTGATGAAAAACCAAATTATACAAAAATCTCAAAGTCTTGAAAATTCGAAAAAAAAGGTTGCAAGGAAAATGACTCATTTCTTTTACCATTTGACAAAAAAATTATATTCAACAGGTTCAAAATGTTTAGCTTGAGGTGCAAGTCACATGTGTAGGAAATAATCTTGCCAAAAAACATGTTTGGTTGTCCATTGAAACTCACTTCAGGAATGTTTAGGAATTTTTAAATTTTTAGCTATAAACCAAAATATTCATACATAATTATGTATGAATGTGAAAACTCACCACCACCACATGAATTATCTTAAATTGGACTAATCAATTTTTTTCACTTAATTTTGTTTCAAATATTGTTATTTGCAAAAAGTAACCCCATAAAAATCCTACATTTTTTTTTCTTTTTTTTGGAACCCCAATCGTGAATAAGCCCACCTATTACAAACCTACCTTCTACCTTTCACTTACAATTTTACAACCTACCTACCTACCAACCTACCTATCTATTTATTTGCCTATCCACCCACCCACCTACCTAAGTGTACTACCTACCTACCTATCCACCCACATATAACTTACTTACATATTAACTACCTTCTTACTTATCCACCCACCCACCTATCTCTTACAACCTACCTACCTACCTTTGCATTTCATAATTTTGCAATGATGTGTTAAAATAAACACGTGAAATAAAAAAATTGACAAAAGTTGAACACCTTTTGATGGTGTGATCCATTGGTTAAAGACTTGGTTTCTTATTGGGAAGGTCAAAGGTTCAATGTAAATGCTTAAAGGGCTAAGTTAAGTAGGGTAGGCTAAGTAGGATATACTAGGTTAGGTTAAGGTAGGTCGAATAAAATAAGGTAGGGTAGGCTACCACCTACCTACCTACCTACCACAAAACAAAAATTTGATAATAAGCCTACTTATATATTAGTACCCAAAACCTACTACCTATTACTTAGCCTACCTAATTAATTAACTAATTAAAAAACATTATGATATATCAACATGATAAAATTTAATGTTGAAAATTCTAAATAATTGTTCATATTTACCAATGCCATGGGTCTTTTAAAGTTTCAAAAACCTCCTAAACCCTACTACACATTTAATGGTTAGTTCATTCAAGAAAGCTAAGGGAAAAAATTAAATCACAAATCCAACAATTTCATTGGCCAATTCATTTTTGTTACATTTAATTTCATGTACATTTATAACTAGGATTTATAGTCACAATTGAAGTTGAATAAGATGGCACGTGGTGTCTAGTGGCCTATGAACCACATCCCAAGTTGCAAAAACAACTACATTTTCATCTATTTTGAAATGCCACTAAAAATAGATGATGTACATCCACTTTTCATCATCACTTTCATCCAAACTAACATTAGTCGCAAATCATAGTTGAATATGCAACTATAAACCACTTTTTAGTTGTTTTTCCGACTACAAGTCGTTTTTACTATGGTGCCACAAAGGATAGTTGCATCAATAATCAAAAAAATGGTTGATTTGGACACAAGTCACAAATGTGTGGGTTGGTATGGACATAATTCCTTGTAGTGGCAAAAATTTGACTAGTCAAAATGGCCAATCAAATGGTCCATACTCTTCTAGTTAAAAAAATCACCCTAGTCACAACAAACATGTTGAAATTGACTTGTCCAAAATGATGGAATGGTGTTTTTGACACTTGTTTAAATTGGGTATTTTTTGACTAAATTTACCAATTAAAGAAACCAAATTTTTTAGTCATGAAATGTTTAGTTTCACATTTTTGTTTTCAAGTTGTCTTCCTTTTTAAAAAATATTTTTATTCAGAAATATTGATTAACTTGGTGAAAAAAACTAAACAAAAATATGTTTTTCCAAAAGGGGCAAATTGCATTTTTGCAATAGCAAATTTTGACTTATGGATGTTTAAAGGGGCACATAATATATTTACTCTTGTTGTTAACTTTTTGGGAACTAATTGATAACCTCTTCAAATGACTGTTGGTTTGTTTGAAACATTACAAACTATTAATCAACGCTTGACCAATAATATGATAAAATTGTTTAATCAATATGGGTGAAAGAAAAAACATTGTTTATGTGAAAAATGAAAGGTCAAATCACCTACATGAAAACATGTTTTAATCGAAACACATTAGAAAGCAAAGGTGTTGTGGAAAGACAAAACCCATAGACCATTAATGGAATATGTACAATTGAATACACTAGTAGTTGCATAGAACTTTCAATTTGGGCACTACAATAAAGGCAAGAAACATGTAACCCAATTGATTCCTTATGCAGTTTGGAAAAATGTATATGCTACATACAAAGAAAAATACCCAAATTGTACATTTCAGGAGGAAACAATAAAAAATATTAATTGTGAGAGGCATTGAAGGAATCGAAAACTAGGATGACTAACCAAGATGATTCTAACAAAGCCACTCTTCAATGTGATAATGTTTTAAAACAATTGAAAATCACCGATGGACATGCCTTTAAGAATGTTTTAAATAGTCTTTTCTAGATGGTCCAAGACTCACATTTATTATTAGTATTTCATTAAACATAGGTAGTTCATGGAATCAAAATAAAATTTTAATGGTAAAATAATAATTTTAGACCTCACATTTTAGGTTGCAATAATTTAAAAATTCTTCTAGAGGGAAAATAATAATTTAAAAATTGAAATTTCAAGTTGCAATAATAAGAAGGATTTTTTCTAAAGTTAAAATAATAATTTCAAACTTGAAATTTCAGGTTGTACGATTAAAAAAGAAATCGGAGGCAAAATAATAATTTCAAACTTGATATTTCAGGTTGTAGTAATAAAAATTTATTTTTCCAAAGGGTGAAATTACAACTTACAAAATTCAATTTAATTTTCCAGAAGGGAAATTGAAGAATCAAATAATAAAATTCAACATTCCAAAATGAAATAAAACTTTTCGTAAACAAGTTTGAAGTTCTTTCTTTTATTTTTCCGACTAAATTTTAAAATCCTATGTACCATAAACCTATCCAAAATGGTCCTTAAACCTTTGTCAACCCTAAAAGTCTCCATCCCATCCAAAGTTTGATTAATCTCCCATTTGCTCCCCAATGACCTCACAAGTCATATCCATTAATTCTTCACCTCTACATAAAATTTGTAAGTAGGGCAACACTATGAAACAAGGGGCTAAACTTGGGTTTGGCAAAGTCAAACCTTTTAATTAACATTCACCACTTGCTCTTGAACCCCCCAATGGCTCATTTCACTATATCATGCATGCATCTTATTGTATGCCTTCATCGTGCCCAAGTGCATAACCAAAGACAATTCACATTCACCAATCCATCACAAGATAAACATTTCTTCACCCATGTAACCCAAGTCCCCAAACAAATATTCAAAGGATTCATTCATGTGGGCGAAATGGTTACACCAATTGGCATAGATATTGAAATGTTAGAATATGCTTACAACATGGTATGACCCTAGGTATCTAGTGTCAATGTAAATGAAGAGGTTTTGGTTGTCAACAAGGATTATGTTGTTCATTGAATAGATCTTTTTCCTACCAATGAACCAAGTCCGATGCATCACATTATTCCATAACTTACAAATTTGCTCCAAGGTTCCATTCATGAACCCAATGCAACTTGGGAAGTCTTGGATCCCCCTCACCAAGATAACCCTCTCTTTGACAATCAACCATAGGATCTCATCCGCAATAGCATTATTAATGCATGATGAAATGAATAGTGCATCATTGCAAATAGAAGCCTTGGACCAATTCCACATGAATGCATCATGCATGGTTACATTATGTTGCTTGAGGTGTAGTGTGAAATTTGAAAGGCGTTGTTTTGGAATCCACCTACATGGTCAACTGAAAAGCTTATGAACTTCGCTAATTGATCTTATATGGTTGATGATAGTCGACACCATGAGCATCACCAACTCTTCAAACTTAGCTAAAGTGAAGTTTGTCAAGGTTCAAAATAATTTAGGTGTTGTGCGTAATGTTGCTAAGATGTCTCAAACTCCAACATTTGGATCTACAAACTAACTATCACCCTCTAACATCATGGTTGCACCCTCTACCATCATGGTTGCAGGGAAAAACTCCTTTGAACTAGTTGCAACAATAGAGGCTACTTGAAATAGGACAAAAGCCTCAACATCCACATCATTAATATTCCCCTCAACATTAAAACTATCAAAGTTAAAAGAGTCTAAAGTGCTAAACAAATTTTAAAAATTAAAAAAATCAACTATATTTACTTTTGTGTGAAAAATGGTCCACTGGTCTATGCTCAAGCCAAAAAATAAATCCAAAAAGCCTTTTTCCTCAAGCCTAGATTATTCCAAAGAAAAACTTTTGCTAAACCAATGGGCCAAAAAATATTATGCCAAATCCAAATAGACTTGTTGCCTGTTGTTCATGAAAGCTTTTAAAGGAAGGATTCTAGCCTTTATAGGTTGTTTTGGATACCTTGTTGAAATATTTAAAATTGGATGTTCATTGGTTTCATTAATGAGATTTTTGCTTCCAAAATACAAAATGGTCCCATGGGTTTAGGTTTAGGTAACCTATATGTAAGTAATTAGGTAGTCTATCTAACCTAAGTAGCTATATTTCCTAGGTAAGTGACTCCCTTTGTCAAATGGATTTTTCAAGAAATTAAAACATGCTTCCAAGGTAAAATGCAAAAATGCAAAAATTAAATAGATTTTTCCAAAAATTAAAACATGTTTCCAAGGTGAAATGTTAAAATGCAAAAATTAAATGGACTTTTCCAAAAATTAAAACATGCTTCCAAGGTGAAATTTCAAAATGAAAAAATTAAATAGATTTTTCCAAAAGCTAAAACATGCTTCCAAGGTGAAATTAAAGTAGGTAAATAGAACCCCCAAGAGGAGGGTAGATAGGTTGACGAAGGAAGGTAGGTAAGTTGACCCCCTAAAAAGACCCTTAAGCTATAATGGTAGTCTAAAAGATTTTGACCCCCTATTCATGCCATATTGGGAGTTTGGGTCAAACTTTATTGCATTTTAAGGAAAAATGTAAAGTGAAGGTCAAGTGACAAAGTCATGTGGTGAAAAGAGGCATAGGAAATTAGGCCACTTTCACGATATCTATATTGCATCCATAATTTTGATTATAGGTTTGATAGTAAAATCATTATGTTCCAAAAAGTTATATAATTTTAAAATGTTTGTATGGTCATAAAATATTATTAGAATTAGTGGGAGAATGTCAGTTCTTTTAACTTCACACATTTTTAAAATAATTATAGATTCTTTTTCTCCTATTGTATTGTGAGTACCTATGTTTTGAACAAATCTAATGACAATTGGTTGTTTATTAATACATTGTAGTTTGCCATAACTATGTGTTTAAAATTGAAAGAAAGAAGTTACAAACTCACCAATCCATGTTAGTTTGCCTAATGGTGATTCCAAGGTTATTCTTGAATTTGTTTTGCTTGCTTCCAACGTGAAAAAAGGTAGTTTGCAATGTTTTATAATCTTTCATTTCTTTTCTAAAAATATGAGAAAAGAAAAGTTCACAACATGTTGCAATTTCATCTCCAACTGAGACCACTCGACCGATCTCATCTACTTGCAATTTAGTGTAGTAATTGGTAATTTTTTGTTCTAATAATGTAAATAGTTGTTCATCATGTAAAACTTTAAGTTTAAAAGCGTTTTATGAAATATCTTTTTTTATTGATTGTGAGGAAAGTGTGGTTATCATCAAGCAATATGATAAAAAAAATCTTTGTATCTTATGCTTCTAAAATGCCATCATCATTTGCATCCAATGACAAAATTTGAAGTTGATTATACAAATTGAATAATTGATGAAGATTGTAACCTAGATGTTCTTAAATAGGCTACCCAATACAAGTGAACCAATACAAGAGCTTATTGCCAAAAAATTGTTGATTTTCAAACATTACCAAGTGGATCCCAAGGAAATCAAGTGTCCTTTTTCAATGATGGGAAAAGCACGAATCCTTGTCTCTTATTATTGATTTATTGGCCTTTAAATCTTGAGCACTCTAAAATCACAAATTGAAATCAAGAAAAAAAATTCTTTACATACTAACTAATATAAAAATAGTGTCATTTACAATCGAACAATCTAGAAAAGTTGAAATTTGTGAGAAAAATTAGCCAAGTTATTTTTTTAATTCTTAATTTAATAAAATTATTGGAAATGGATGTAAACTTAAAAGAGGGGTCTAAAAAATTTTGAAAGTTAATTTGAGTGAGATGAAATTGTGAACATATAAAATTTTAGAAACAAATCTTTGCAGTTTTATTTTTTACTAATTATTTTTTTGCAAGTTGTAATTTTTTAGCAAATAAAAATATTTCAATTTGTCATGTAAGAAAATTAATTTTAATAATTGGTTTGTGAAAATACCAATTGCAAACTGGTTATTATGAAATGTATGAAAATTATTAGCACTTTGAAAATTAGTTGGAATTTTTTTTTTCCAAATTTTTGGAAACTTAATTAGTTCTTTTTTAAATGAAAATAAATAAATAAATAACTGAGGCAATTCTTATAAGCTTTTATAAGAATTGGACCAAGCAAATTTTTTTAATTGAAAATTGCCCAACACTAATGACAAGCAATTGACTTCATCATCATCCATGAAGAGTTGACTTGTAACAAGATCATCCAATTTAACCTCCTCATCCATGAAGGTTTTATTTCTTGGATGATAATCTGCTTCAGCCTCATCCATCAAGGGTCTTAGTCCACAACAATAATCCAACTTCCTCATCATCCATGAAAGTAGTATTGTAGAAAGATCATCTAAATCATCCACCTCATCCATGTGAAGATTTAATTTCTAGGACAATAATGTGCTTCGTCCTCATCCATCAAGGTCTTAATCTTAAGGACGATCATCTAACACCATATTCATCCATAAAGGTCTTTCATAGTAACAATAATCTGACTTTCTTCCTCCTTCGTCATCCTTCAACCGATGGATGAAACTCTATGTTTTGCATCTTCTCCTAATCCGCAATTAGTGAGCTAAACAAAGATTAGGACCTGATTGTAACTTTACTAAAGCATGATTGAGTGAATTAATTAAGTATGATTAGGTGTGGGATTAGGGCCGTTTTGCGGCTTCGCCTAATCCTAAATTAGTGAACTAAACAAAGATTAGGGCCTTATTAATTGAACACATTAAGCATGATTAAGTGAGGAATTAGGGCTGTTTTTGCGGCTTCGCCTAATCCTCATTTAGTGAACTAAACAAAGATTATGACCTCATTAATTGAACTAATTAAGCATGATTAGGTGAGGGATTAGGGCTGTGGCGGTGGCGCATCATCGTCTCTCGCTAGGCGACGTTTTCCGCAGAGCATCTGTCGAAGGTTTTTTTTTTGGAGTTGCAAGATCTGCGCAATCTTTTGTATTTTTTTGTGCATTGCTACGTCTGCGTAGAATCTTTTGATGTTCGTTTTGTTTCTGGCATCTTCTTTGTTTGTGAGTTTTTACAGCTTTTTTTTTTCATGCCGTCGGTCGTCGGTTTGTTGCGTTGCAGAGTTGAGATCTTGGTCTCCTCATGTCAAGGAGGGTTTTCCTTTTTTCGCGGATCAAGAAGCATCATGATGAGCCCCTAGTATCAACTGCCCTGGAAACCGACTCGGTGTTGATAAATCGGGAAGGAAACGAACGGATTGAAGTCGGCGGATAGCAAACTGTTCGCACAAAGGAGCCGCCTCTTACAATGTCTGCAGTGCTCGGATAGCGATTTTTGGAACGGCTTATCGTCGATCTCTTGGAGCAGAATCCTAAGTGCACAGGTGAGGGTCTTATGCTGTCTCCGGATCATCTCCATGTTTTGTTCGGATCATTTGTTTTTTGCCAGTACTTGTGTGTATGTCACTCTGTTTCCTGTTGCCTATTTCATATCGAGTTTTTTCATTACTTCCACGGTTAGGTTCGAATTGGGGATTTATGAAACTCTTGTATCAAACTTCTAGTTTGGCGCGATAGTTGCAAAGGGAAAAAAAAAAGAGAAAAAACCATAGTAGCAGAGAACTTTCAAAAAGCTTTGTTTGCCCTAGTGCAGATTGAACCAGCGCTGCAGACCATTGAAAGCTACCGAACATATATTAGCTCCTCGTTCACTGCTTCTGCAATTAGGTCAAGGAAGCCTGGGAATTGATGGCTTTTTTGTTCTTGGTTGTTTGCAATTTTTATGTGCAGTGCTTTTGCAGTACCAATTTCGATGCTGTTCACAGCTTTCTCAACCATGAACTTAGGGTGCTTGAGCTGCAACACAATTGAGGGCTCCACAAAATCATTCAGGATGGAAGATTCAGAATTTGAGATACGCTCCCTCTCTGTTCGGTCACAAGATGACAGAGTCTGCCTCACCACTTGCTGGGCAGCTAAGAAGCAGCAACCGCATCTGCCTCCTCCTCCATCAAATATTGCTGCAGCAGAGCCAGTGTTTGCACAGGGCTCCAAGGTTGCTCCTCTTGCTGATGATGAAGATATCATACCACGACTGACTCGATGCTATGCCATCCGCAGAGATTGCATTTTATTCCAAAACTGGTCTGTCAATGATGTTGCTGCTGCAACACTCATCAGTCAATGAAGGAGGGAAGCCTATGATCAAATGGACACAGATAGATGCAGCCCTTAATGTAATCTTTCATCACATGTTGTGATTTAGTTTTGTAGAGAGAAATTTCCTCGCGTAAGCTCTCACTCACCATCTTGTCAGTGTGTACGTCTGAAACTGGTTTGTTTCAGGAATTTAGCTTTTGTGATGTATTCTCATGTAAGATTCCTTCTGAAGAGAGTCATACCACAGGCGTGATTTGCTTAGTTCATTTCTAAAACAAGAAGTCTTGTCACAGAGTGCATTCCAAGTTTGAATGAAATTGTGCTCAAATGATGTTCAGATAATAGGGTATTGGATAAGCAGGCAATATTTCTTTCTTTGTATGTTGGTGTCATAGATGTACCTAAATCAAATCCACTATATAGTTCCTGGGATTCTTCTGTTCTTTTTGCATGCTGGGTGAATAATCTGACTTCCTTTTTTTGCAATTTCCACACAACCTGAACCCTGTTCTTGCGCATTGGGAGGCTTTCTCCTACTGTTTGAAAGCTGGCTTATGCACAAGAATAGTGTTTGCATGTTGGTTATGGTTTCTGCACAAATAGGTCCTGCTCATTCACGATGAAAGTGTGCCTAGCAGAGCAATAATGAAGGCTCTGAGTAGATGAGATGTGATATGTCTCTGGTAGTTTTGCTGTTGAAGTGAGGTTTCAGAAAACTTCACTTCCAGCAGCAAAACTACCAGGATTGAAACTTGGGATACCCACCTGTGATACACATCAGTAAAGCAGGGTTTTTTGGGGGGGTTGTATTTGAAAGCACCTCCCTGCATGGAAGATTCATTCATCAGTTGAAGGACCTTTCTGCTTATCACATGCAAGACCTTATGCCTTTCAAATGAAAAACCTTTCATGTTTAACAGTGGAGAGGGCCTGCTCCTACAATTCTCCACTAATTTATAGGCCTTTGCCCTCAAGGCTATCCCTCAAATTAGGGAAAGCTCTCAGGAGCAGGCAAAACCCTATCCTAATCCAAGAGGCAAAACTGTCATGTTTTGAGCCTGGCCATACATAGATCACAAGGCAGGGTAGGAGCAGGGATGCACATTATGCCTACAAGAGGCTTCTTGCACCAACCTTCTTACTGGTAGTTGTGAGAAGCCTACAGGAGGGCACCTTTGCCATTTGTGAACAATGCACCTTATGCAGCCATTTGTGAAAAGGAACAGGCTGAAGCAATAATCAGTACAAAACTTAGAAGCAAGTAGTGTACATATCTGAGGTCCATTCCTCAAGAAACTCTCTACTTTGACCTTACACAGATTAGCCTTCAAAGCTTGTATTTACTGATGGATAATTCTCTTTCCACAGAACTCACTAAAGTGACATCCCAAAAAGACTGCAAAACAGCTTGAAGCCACTTACTGTGCATTTTGGTACTTCCACTACAGAAATTGAACTTGGGTTCCAGAGTCCACAGTCTTCTTGTTTCTGGTGCTGCCGCCATGGCTTCCATAATGCATCTAGTTACCAGTTTGCCAGAATCATTTGTCCTCCAAAAGAACATGAGGCTAATCCCCATGTTGCTAGCTCCACTTCACAGCACCTTTTGTTTGATCACCTCCCAAAGATTTTCTGCAAATTGGTGACTCAATGCCAGTAATGTCTGCAGTCTTCTCAATGAAAACTCCCCCCTCGAGACTTATGTGTACCTGACAGTTTTTTTTGTCAATGGTAGACTGTTAGCATCCAGATACAATTAAGATGAATAGAGAAAGGCAATTAAAGTCTGAGAGGCCACCTTAGTATAGGTAATGACAATTATCTGCCAGTTTGTACCTGAGACATGGTTCTTGAACGAAGGGTTGGGGAGGGGGAGCCAGGCTTGCTGATCTGAGTATCACCAGTGAAGGAGAGTCACTTTTGATGTTTCCTTGGTGATTCCTCAGATTCAGTTCTAATTTGAGGGCGGAACTTGGCCTTTGCAGATTCCATTGCTGCCATGTAGCAGCAGGTTGTTCACTTGAAACTCATAGGGAGATCATTTTCACCACCCTCCACTTCCTTCATGTTTTTTGCCATGTCATTGAGAAGTTCCTTGTTGGCTGCATGAAGGCTTTGAACAACCCATGTCAGAAAATACAACAGTTTGAATCTCTCTTTTAGAGCTATCTGTGATACAGCATAGTAAGCATCTTGAACAGTCTGACAAAGGCCGACTTAGACACAGGGAGATAACAGTAAGGAACCTAACAACACTCTTCACTTCCAAACAACACTGTGAGGGGAATTCACAACCTTGAAAACTGCCTCCTTTTTATCTCCACAATTCAATGCTTGAGTAAATGCATGAAAGTGCTAAGACAAGAGGTTGTGAACCTGCTGGGGACTGCTTGGGACTAGCTTTCCCCAAGCCCTCTCTTTCATGATCACCAGCACTATTGCAGTCAACACTGCTAACTGATGTCACACTATTTATTGTCACATCTTTCAATGCATAAGCTTCAGGAGAGAGACTGCCCTGCAGATCTGAAGGGATTGGGACATGCCAAGAGGATAGATGGTCTGTAGATGGTGGTGATGTCACAATGTTCTCATTCACAACTGATGAAAAAGGATGAATCTACAGACCGAGGTGGCATCAGGGCTGCATCTTGAACAAGTGTGGTTAGTGACTGCTCTGTGGATGGAGCCTTCCCAGAATATGCAGGGTTCTGCATGGGGGAATCAGCAGTTGTGGGGACAGGAAGCTTTGGTGGAGGTGGAAGGGGCAGAGGAATGGGTTCAGCCTTCCCATTGTGCACTGGTTGGGATACCAAACAAGGCTTTGCTTCATGTTTCTTTGTTGAAGGTTTCCGGCCATCCTTGAGGCCCACATCACCTATGTTTGTCAACATGCTTTGTCCTGACTGCCAAGGACTTTGCAGATGGAAGACAACCAGCTTTCAGGTAATCCAGGTTGTGATTTTCCCATGCATGCACAGCCATCCACCAGTCCATCCAACTCCAAACCCAATGAGGTTGATGAGGTTCAGAATCAATAGACAGCATGTTCCTCTGTGGTGTGCTCCGTTTCAACTGACCGTGCATATATGTGGAATAGAGAGTCATTTACTTTCAGCACATAATGATGCAACATGACAGCTGAAAACACCTGGACAATCAAGAGAGTATTTCAGAGCTTGATGCTCGGTTTGCACATATGACAAACAAAGGCTGTTTAGTAAACATACGTGTTGAGAAAACACATTGGCCATGGCTTGCTCATGCTTTCGTGCTGCCTCTTCTCAATTCTGCAATTTAGCCTCGTTGTCTGGCACTGTTGTCCAACTTCCTTCCTCTAAAGACCAGCCAAAACCACACACATTGCAAGTGTGTTAATGTGTTTGTGACATGGATGGTCAATTGGTCAATGTCGTTGCTTCTTATGTCAGTGGGGTTCTGAAGAGATCTGGCCACTAAACTTGCTCTCTCAACAGTCACCCTTAAGTCCAGGTCATGAAATGCAGGGAAACTAGTGTGCTGATAATTTAACCGGACTAAAGGGGACACAACAGTAGGGATCTGACATACAGCAGTTTTACTAGGTTGAGCAAGGAGTTGGCGGTGTTGCTTAATCTGCTGCTGTACAGCTTGGTCATGCTGTGACATCCGTACCCAATGACCACGGACACAAGCTTGGACTCGCACAAGAGCTTTCAGAGCCCACAATGTTGTGACAGCTTGTCTCCTCACAATGCATCCATGAACCAAGGCTTGAAGTCTTACCAGACCTTTCAGAGCCTGTCATGAGAAAACAAAGTAATAACACTCCTGGGACTATTCCTACATGGAATCTTCCAAGTTGTTGTGTGAACAAATGCAGGTTGAAAGCAATTGACCGCACCTTATGGATCTGTTGAGCATGAAAACATATATTTCTTTTGGAAATGATCACTCCATAGGGATGTGCAGCTTCTGTTTTTTGAAAGGAAGACAAAATGCAAATAAAAAGCATTTCACAATTAAATCATGTTTCTCTTGCTGACATGAGGAATTATCATAGGACACTGTAGAATCAGCTCTGCAACCCTTACCAAATGACCTTGGAAGGCTTGCTAAATCTTGATAGCTGCTTGCTCTTCCCTGCTCACAGCATCCTTTCCATTTACTTGCACATTGAACCCTACATTGCCCTTCAACTTCAAAGCACCTTGATGCTTTTGAAATCCATCTGTCACATCGACTGCTTGACAATCCTCTCCTCTACATCCAAAGTTTGCTTGCTTTGTTCCTGCTCACTCTGATTCAGAATGCAAGCCTTCTCTTGCATTCTTGGTAGTGGAAGGGGAGTTAGCACCAGTTTGGTGGTAGATGAAAAGTCAAAACTAGAGTGCCAGTTCACCTTTGCTGACTTCTGTTCAGTGGCAATCATGTTAGCAATGAATGAATGACAAAATTATCAGAAACAATACTAGCATCAGAAAAACCTGAAGAAAGAAAAAGGACCTAACCCAAGTTACAAAATTTCTTTCCAAATACAAACTAGCAGCCAAGAAGAGATCAAGAAAGTGCCAGTGAGATGGAAAAGAATCTACAAACTCAGACCCAGACAGGAAGCTCAAAGGAGCACTCAATCCATAGAGTTCATCATGGTGGAGAATCAAATCAAGACAAGAAGAAACTGATGGAAAGTAGAAAGATTATCAAGCAAGGTTGCAAGGCCAATTACCAGATTGTCTTGAGTATCATCAGCCTTATCCTTTACAGGAGACCTCAGGAATGCCTTTGTCATCACCTTCACCAACCACCTGCCAGGATATGCCTTCCCCATGGTTGTTTTCATGTTTGGCTTTTGTTTCTTTACAGTCTTTAAAGGCCTCCGAAATTGCTGCAGCCACCTCAGCCATGGATTCAATTGGTTTAGCTGAGATCAAAACTGGTATGTACACACCTACCTTGCTTCATAAAAAAGGAGCTCAATTTCCTACGCTGACATTGCTGGATTCACATGGGATTGTCCAGCTATAAATAATATGCATGAAACTTGAGGACAAGTCCAAGTGGATGGCGATGATAAGGCTGAAAAAAGAAGTGGCCAGTCACACAGAAGACACAGAGTAAGAGGGAGGAAGAAACAAACAAAACCACAAAAGCATAGTTCACCCAGAATTACCAGCAATGGCTGACATTCGAGAGGTTGAAGAACTCAAGACATCTTTTCATTAGGCTGCTACGATCATAATATAGTAGCTCTCCATTATGTCTTTTCAAGTAGTTGTGCTCAGTCATTTACAGCTCTGCTGGTCAAGCATCGACCAATTGCAAAAGCTATGAGAGCTGTGAAAGCTATAACTCATCATTAAATGACATCTATCTTTTTTCTATGAGAACATGTGTTCCAAAGTTCCTGACATGATTAGATAATTACATATTTTCACCACAGTTGCAACTCTCCTATGGAATGCGACTGTCCCTGCAGGCCCTGTGACAGTGGCTTTCCAGTTCGCTGCTGTGATCATAGCACAGTGTGTAACTGTGATCACAGCAGCCTGATGGAAAGAGACCCTTACAAGGTGAACAAGAGAGAGGTTGAACAATGCTGTTGCTCCTCCACTGTGCCCCCCCGGCTGCATCCAACTTCTAAATTGATCTTGTTGCAGAGAACTTGAGGGTCAGAGAACCGGGCGAAAAGCTTAAAAGAGCGAGCAATAGATCATCAGCTTACTGAAGATCCTGGAATCCTGGAATCCTGGAATCGACCATGAGACAAAGTTGGAAATCATCATCGCTGCTCTCTCCGCAAAAGAGCACAATAATGGCAGTACAGTAGTAAAGTAAGATGAAGAAAGACTCTTGACATTGGAACCAAGGAGGAGGGAATCGTGTGCAATCGTGTGCAATTTTTTCCGTACCAGATTTGTTTGTTAGCCAGTGTAGCTTCGTTTCTTCGCACTCTTCAAAACTCGTTACTGAAGTCGAGCCAAAAGTATTGACAGAGGGAGAGAGACTGCAAACTCCAGAACTTCTCACTTATGTGTACAGATACCACCGCTCCTCAGGAATCCTCGAGGCATTCTAGAGAAACAAAGAAACATCCAAACGTTCAGAAGACAATCATCTTCATCATCAGCATCAGCATTTATCATCTTCTTCTTCTTCTTCTTCAAGCACATTCTGAATTAGCTAGCTCCTGACATTCCTGTCTCGTTTTCCACAAAAGAAAAAAATATTGCAACAACAACAACAACAATAATAACAAACTCAGAAGAAAATGCCCGGAGAAAGATCTCTCTTCTGCTACGTATTGAATTTGTGAGTACTCAGAGATCCAGAGATACAATTGTATGTATAATCCTAGACTCTCTCAACGTACTCATTTGTCCCACGCTTCCTTTCTTGCACAAGCTGCTCCACCATGATCTTCCTTCTCTGCACCAAAAAAACAAAGAAACAAAAGAAAACAAAGCAATTCTAGGGGGGTGAAACTGAGAAAAACCATCAATTTTGGTGGTAAACTGAGTTTTCATCCTGTCTTTCCTTTGTCCTCAGCGCCTCCACTGCTGCTACATATATATTTTTTCACTGCTCCTAACTGTACAACTACTAAAAGTTAGTCTCGAACCTTGTGCATTAAATGCTGAGTATCAGCATTTCATACTGAGATTTATTATTAAAATGTCTTTACTTTGCGGATACCGCTGAAAAAAGAGGGGATAGGGGGTGAAAGGAGGGCCAAAAGACAGAGTGAAGACAGTTACTCTACGGATAACTCTACAAAATTGAGACAAATGCACCAAACAAGCCCATTTTCATTCCAAAAGTACTCAAAATCATTTGAATGGAATCAATCCACACAATTTGCCGTACCACAATGTTTGTCATAATGACAACTTCCTTTGTGACTCTTGACATCTTCAGTTTACAGAGATAATTTATGACTTCACAAGAAGTACCCACTTTTTATCTGTATTCTTCTTCTCAGAATGACCAGCTCAAAGAGCCCGAGGCTGACTTCATCATGGGGGATTCTTCACTCCAGCCCTTCTTCTTCTTCTTCTTCTTCTTCTTTTTTGTCATAAAGTGCCTACATGGCTACAGAAGTCTGTGACTGCAGAGCCCAAGTGATATTTTTTTTTCAATATTTGTTGAAGGAGCTGGCTGTCTTCTCCTTAGCAAGGTAGGAGCATGGTGAAATTCTCCGTGTTGCAAGCTGAGCATGGTGGTGGCAGTTGGAAATCAAAGACATGTCATTAGTGGTGGACTCTCACCAGACCCCACCACTTTTGGTTCGCAATACCACGTCTTGAGAATGTCCAAATGCTTGGCAAAACTGTCCTCATAGTTGGGCTACAACCAATATTGAGGATACAAAATGTCCATGGCATCAAGCAATGCAGACTAAGGAATCGGTTGTTCATGTCAATACAATCATGGCTAAAATCCAACAAACTTCTAAATGCCTAAAATTCATCACTAGAAAATGATGAGTTGCCATCAATGTATCAAGTATAGAGCTGCCCCTAGCAAACATTTACTGCATCATGAAGAGTAGTGACAAACTGTCATGACTACTCAACTACATCAACTCCCAACAATGGGTGTAAATACCAATATTTTCACTCGAATGGAACTTAATTTCACAAAATCAATTCATTTTTTGTTATCAACTAATCAATTGATTGTCACCAGTACTGCATAGCAGCATGGAGCCCAAGTTAAGTTTGTAACAATCCACCCAAAACTTTGGGCAACCCATTATACAAAATCTGTGTCCTAGAGTTCCATCATATTTCCAGAAGCAACAGGAAGACTCAGTTGTGATGTTGGATAGCACTCAAGAGACAACACCGAAAATAAAAAGTGACATTAAAATCATAACTATGTTAAAATCATAACCTATAACTTTGAAATCATACCTGGATAGCCATCTGGAAAAACCCGTTGCATATCTTCCAGCACACCTTATCATGCAACCAACTTAGATCTCTGCAAGTCTTTATGAATAATCCTAGTTTCTGCTCAATCAGTTCCTGAATGCAGAGTCAGCAGAGTAGAACTTTCATAAGGCTCAAAATATTATCCAAAATGACCTTTGATCCATTGCCTGAACAAAAACAAAACCAATTGCAAAACCCCAAATTCTAACTACTATGATGAATTTAGCTCTTTGACAAACTTTTGATCCAAGCTTCAACCAAGAAAACCCCAATTGCGAAGCCACTCAAATCTGCCTAATGTGACCAATTAGCTCTTTGATAAACTTTTGATCAATGCTTCAACCACAAAACGCCAATGCAAAATCACCAAATCTACCTGTCCAAAACCCTCAGCATTTATCCATATGCAACATCTATCCCAAAGAGGGGATCACTTTGAAAGCCCAAATGATTCAACTTTGATCCAAAGATTAAATGTGAAACCGAACCTGGAATGTACAGAAAAGCAAGAAATCTGCCTGCTATTTCCAACCTTTTTCTTTTCTTTCCCTCCAGTATCTCTGCAGGTTGCAACCCTGAAATGAATAATGATGTGAGCAAGAGAAAAAACAGCCAAAAATTGGACCCCCTCTACTTTACATGTCAGTTGCTATTTGAAATAAGTTGGCTTGGGGTCTTCCATCAATAAATAGCTCCACAAAAGGCCTCTGCTGCTGGAAAGTCTCAATACCGATCATTGTCAATTTAGCCCTGCAAATAGCAACCGGGAAAGAAACATTTGTCAATTAATATGTAGGCATATTGTACAACAAATTCCTCAAATTCCTCATTCTAGTCAGAATAGAAAACCCTCTGGTTCAGTAACCTTCCATTTACACTATATTCACCAAGCCTGGTACCCAACATCATTGATCCTCTCTGCTCTTCAGCACTTTCTCAAAAAGAGAAAAGCTTCTCTTTCAACCCGGGTTAAGATGATCACTCAGACACAATGTATGTCTGGTGTTTTTATGTTTCTGAAAGATGATTTTGGGCAACAACCTGCCCAAGTCAACAATGCGAATTGAGGGAGCAGACAACAAATGCTGGAAAACATTGTCAGAGAGCTTCACACAGTATTGTAAGCTCAGGTGGCGTAGCTTTGGGCATAATTCACAAAGGGCCCGCACTGATGGATTAGAGAGCAAGCGGCAACCATCTAAGCGCACTTTGACAAGTCGTGGACACCCACGTGCTAGTTGAACAACTCCATAATCCGATAGATGATCACAATAACTCAGTGAGATGTACCGCATCCATACACACCTATACACACAGCCAAAATTGTCAACCTTGGGATTTAGATGTAAGGCTCTAAACTATGACTCTGGAAACAAGCTACACTGGCCCACCTTCTTGATGGGCTTCATACACTACTGCAGAATATCATATGCACTTTCTTACTTCAAGAACTTTATTTTGTAGACCTGCAATGGGCTCCTGCAAGGATCCATTGTTAGACTCATGACCCTGGAATAACTTGGAATAACACGATTCCATGTGAGCTTGCTTTGAGGGTGAAAAATCCTTGAAAAAAGCCTGGTGAACACAACCATCATAAGACTCAAAATGGGAGGGAGTGTAAGACCCAGCAGAGAGCAATCGGAGCCCGTTATTTGAAATGCGTGAGCACCCATGCAATGCAAGTTCCTCCATTTGTGTACACACAGCTATTGACTTCAGAGCAGCATCCGAAAGGTTCCCACAGCTCAATACCTTTCTCAAGCCCACCCACCAATTACAAATCATCACAAATGGTCTTGCACCTCTCTTTCTTTCCAGTTGTTGTATAACATCTGTGACAAAGCAAAGCAATGAAACCCCACAGACTTTCCATTTTATGAACCCCACTAAACTTGACAGTACATCAAAAGTTGAAGACAGGAACTTGAACTGAGATTCATGCTGATCACAAGAGAAGGATGGTTGTTCATACAAGAGATTTCAGGGACAAGTTCCCTTCACAGAGTGCAGACACCACAGCATCAGTCACGCCATGAGCTTGGCCTGCATTCACAGCTCCCAACGTACCACACTGCCCCAAGGCCTTCAATCCTGCCTCACTCAGCTGCAATTCCTCCAATCCATTTCTTCCATGTGAGAAAAAAATAATGAAAACAATCTCTTGTGTATACCTGCTGATGGCAAACAAGAGTCTGTCTGGACACAAATATGTCTGGGATTTTGCAAGGTCACTAGTGTCATCAAAGACATACTTCAGATTTGAATGGTAAGATGTACAAGAAGAACTAGGGCACTTTGACATTTGTTGTCCAACTGAAAGAGATTATAAGATAAAACAGGAGAAAATCAATGAACTGAGCCTGTATTCCACAACAGAAGGTTACCTTCTTACAGCCTTTGATGGAGATGGAGCGTAGAGACTTAGAGTGGGAGGCAAGGAGGTCAAGGGAAGCATCAGTGATTGGTGTGCCATCCAGAGTCAGCTCCACGAGCTTCGGACACCGCTATTCATCAAAAGACATCCACATCATAGAGCCTAGATATCAGGTTCTCAGTGTCAGGTTTAGTGTTGTCTAAAGCTAACCATTCAGCACTGACCCAAAACAGCAGAAACAACAAGAGAAGTGTTTTAGACAGTGACAAGGATATAATGCCCTCAGGAAGCAATTGGTTGCACAAACCCTGACCTGGATGAGCTCATACACAGGTGGGTCACTCAAGCGCTTAAAGTTGCTCAGCTCCACATGTGTAAGAAGCTTGCAAACACTTGCCACTGTCCAAAACACATGACAACATCCATGTAAAAAGCATGCCTCCAGGCTCTGGTAACTCATGACACATGAGAAAGAGATATGCATGACATCCAACCAAAAGCCTGAATAGAAGCAGGAGCGTAGGGCAAAGCTCACATTCCATGACAGCTACTTCAGAGCAGCGTTCTGCACTGCTTGACAGTGCCAACTTGAGTTTCAAAGTGCGAAGAGTTAGTGCCCTATCTGCCAATGCCAGCAGGCCAATGTCCGTCACATCCTGTCCACACAATCAATCATCTCTTAACATCACTGAAGTTTCCATGCTTTCTAAACCAATCATTAAAGACCCATTTGTTCATGGCATCTCATAGTGAGAAATAACTAAGCCAAGCTTTCTGCAGAACCCAAAAGAAGAAAGAGGGCTATACCCCAGAACCATCAAATTCAGCTTTGTCAACCAAGTGAAGCTCCTCTAACAAGGGACACATGCCAATGAGCAGAAGTAGACTGCTATCTGCCACAGGTAGGGCCCCGCCATGCCTACGCTTATGGCGCAACCTCTTCAACCTCACTTTGCACTTTCTCATGTAAACAAATGTGTCCTGCACCAAAACAATCAGGCATGGCCTCTATTCAATGATGTTATCAAACCATTACTTTCAGGTTTCTATGAAACATGTGTAAAAGTGGACTTTGACTTCTGTAAGATCTGTGAATGAAATGATCTCCCATGCTGATTCCAGTCATTGGGTGGTTCACTGTAGTTCCAGAACAGCAACTATACAACATGCTTGTCAATAAACAATAAATGCAGATATTGTGCACCAGGAGATTTGGGGAAGTTAATCCTACATTCTCTGACAAAACACCACAAAGAAAACCCTTCTATTTTGTAGTGGATCGCTTCACAAGTCCAGTATGTCACCCAGCAACAAAGATGAGAACAAGGCTTGTAGGAATAAAAAGGGTTAGGACTTTGCCGTGGAAAGATTGTAAGCACTAAGCTCACTGAGTGAAGGGCAGTTGCTGGCAACGGCCCGTACTACAGAATTCACGTCCATCGTTACCCCACTGTCTATCATAAATGAGGTCAGCTTCCTGCAGTCAGAGCTTCCCTCACTTCAGTACAATTGCTGCAGGTTAAAAGCAGGGAGAAAAAAATGGTTGACTCACAAGAGCTTTAATGCCTCAATATATCCTTCTCTCTCCATAGTCACAGAGGGCCATCTACACTATCAAACCTACCTGCACTTATGTGCAATGCTTTCAAAGCCGGCAGCTGAGACCTTGCCTCCAAAGCCTGACCATGCAAAGCGTCGTAGAGACAGATGGGTACGATTGGCCACATGTGCAAGGAGCTCATTGCTATGATGATCACAACCACAGAGAGCCAATTCTTCAATGCCTTCTGGCAGGTTTTGCAGCACTCCGCAACTCAGGTGCCAACAGTCCTTTGCGTATATATCATGCAACAATCCAAGATCGTCATTTTGCTGTTATTCCATATCTCTGGCCACCAGAGAGGAACTAGAAAAAGTGCCCACCATCATGATTCACAAAAGACACCAAGGGAAAAAAAAGAGTTATAATCTCATTACCACTTCCAAACGCCTAAGTCTTGAACCCAGCCTATTAGATAACACTGTGAAACACTCATCGTCCAGCGCCAAGCCCGCATTCTTCAAATCCAAAAATGTCAATGTGCTGAGCGCACTGCATAACACAAAAAACAACACCTTCACATTATAGGAATACAAAAACATCCTGAGCAAAAGCTGCACATAAACCACTCACCTTCACATTACAGTAATAATAGAAAGACCCAAAACCTTCACATTATAGCAATATAAAACATGCTGAGCAAAAGGCAAACAGGAACCACTCAGAGGGGTGGGCAACTTTTGCTTGACTGATAGATGACAAAACTGCTAAAATCCCTAGCATGCATAGCTCATCCTCTTTGCTTTTTTTGCATGAAAAGAACTGAAGACAAAACAATGTTGCTAAATCCAATACAATTTGGGTGAGACCAAACTGTCAAAATGATCACCAGGATGTCAGTTCTGATCCAAGGTGTAAGCTGAGAAATCATAGGTCAAACTATGTAGAAAAGGTGGTGGGCACCCAACAGACCTGATGCATGCTGCACGTAACACAGTGCAAGCTTGAGCCACTCTTGCCCAGTCTTGAGGATGCAATGGCGCAAGAACCCGCAGCAAAATCTGATCATATACAATATATATACTAATAACACAAAATCAGTAGTCATTTTTGTAGCCCAAGAAAACCCAATCAAAGACAACAGAACCTGGATCCAAGCTCCCATGCTAGTTTGGATTCTTCATTGTCACAATTAGGGTTCTCTTGTCAACCCTAATCCTAAGTGTAAAGCTTGTTGTGTTTGTAAGATTCAAGAATGGAAACCATGACTTCAGCATGATGAATTTCATAGAGGAAAAAAGGAAAGAATGCAGTAGTATCTTCTTCCTCTCTCTTCTTCTTCTTCTTCTTCTTGAACACTACTGGACTTGAGATATATGTCCTCAGATGCTTAACTCGGCTCCTTGTTGGTACATCATCCCAGGCTCCTCAGTCCATACTGTGTGCTTCATGTTATCCAGTAAAGACTCCACAAGCTTGTGATATAATTTTTTCCCCAAGGACAATCTCTGATCAAACTACTTTGCCTTTCAGAATTGTGCAGAGTTGCAAATGTGGGTCTTGTTATTTGTTATTGGAAATCGGAGAATTTTCAATTTTTTTGCAACCAAAAGATAAAAAGAATTGGGTTGTTTTCGTGAGAAGAAAGAAAGAAACACAGAGTTGATGTTACCTCCAAGGGCATGCTCGTCAATGAAGAAGCAGGGACATAGGAGGAGGAGGAGGACGGCGTGATGGTGGTGGTGGTGGTGGACTCAACATGCATAATACGCTTTGCTGCTGCCGCCATCGCCATTTTTTCTGTTCTTCTTCTTCACCGTTTCAGGCTGACGATCACAAGACACCAAAAGGAAAAGAAAAAAAACCCCCACTTTTCTCTCTCTCTCGCAAGGATCTCTCTCACTAGGGACCTATCCTTTTCAGTCCCAGGCCTCACCCATCACCAAACACCCCATCCAACAACCGAAGAAGAACTCACTCAGCGGCAGAGATGCAGGACAAAAGATCCGAAGAATGTCTTTGTCGACTTTCCTTGCGACAAAAAGAGTCAGACGGAAAAAAGTTACAACGATTTCTCAAATACCCATTCCTCGAAATAACTAGTCAGGCAGGCGATACCGGAAAAAAATTTGCCGGAGAAGAAAAAAACCCCACCATACTCTAGCTCTCTCGGGCAACAATCTGGTTTGTTTGTGAGAGGCTGTAGAGCTGTGAAGGAGCAGGCGCTTCTCGTGTTGGACATATTTTTGATCACTTGAGCATGATCAGCTTGTGTTTGACATTGTTGATCACTTGAGCATGATCTCGTTGTGTCTGACACTTGTTGATAACTTGAGCATGATCTGCAACTTTGTTGGCTTCCCTTTTTTCACAATTTTTTTGCCAAGAGAATTGTGAACACAAAATGACTTCTTGAAAGAAAGAATTCTAGACAAGAGAGGGATATGGAATTTGGATAAAAAGACAAAGTGGAACTCAAACTTGAGACATGGTACAAGCCAGAACCCATCTCCAAAAGCTGAGCAAGAAAGGAAGGAAGGAAGGGTGGCTGGCTGGGCTTAGGGATGGTTCCCAGAGCTCCACTAAAAGCATCACATGAGTCATCTCCTTGAGAATAAAGAACCAGGGATCAACAATCACTACACCAGAATTGCATCATCACCAACATAAAATCTTACCATCCTAATTAGCAGGTGGGTGTTGCATTTTGCCATGATGCTCAATCACTCTCTGGCTGCCTTCTTGTTTGCTTGCTTTCTTGTTGGGACCCATGCATCTGGATTAAAATTCCACCACTAAAATTTATAAACACACACACACACACACACACCAAAAAAAAAAGTTCCTTGCTAAATTTATGTCTTCTTCATTCAGATTAACACATGTTCCTGAAGCAAACTTTCTCTCACATGTAATCTGTTAATGTAGTCTTTTGCAAAATGCAACAAGCTCTAACTTTGCCTTTCTAAAGAGAGACATTGGGAAGTCTCATTAACATGTAAAGTGTACCCCAATGAGTGTGAACAGTTCTTAAGCTGCCCCCACACCAAGAGTTAGTTCAGAGAGAAGGAAGGTAGAGATAGCATTCCCAAAACAAATTGGTGAACACACCTGCAATGATAGGTATCACCAACTCCAAGGTGTCAAATGAAATGTCAACCAGAGGTAACTCAAAGACAAAGCTAGAGATAGTCCAAAGTTAAGAGTTCACTTTGCAATTCCAGATTCCTAGATTTTAGGCCAAAAACCCAGAGATAGTTAAAAGCCTAGAAAATGGATTGCATTCTTGTGCACATGTCATGGGAAGAAAATCATGGGAAAGATGTGATGAGAGACTTCGAAGAAAATGCTTCTGTAGGTACCAAATCTTGCCTCTGCATCCTACACATGTTGAATCACACATGAACTTGTCAGGCATTACTACACATGTTGAATCATACATGAACTTGTCAAGCATTACTACACATTTTGAATCATACATGAACTTGTCAGGCATTACTAAATGCAATGTTCATGAAATATTGTGTTGAATCTAAAGTTGTTGGTATGAATTCTTGCAAAAAGAAGTCCAAGACATCAATAGCATACCTATTGAGAACAAACCTCAACCAAAACAAAATGGGAAAGGGAAACACAAAGCAACATCAAAATCTTTAGCTGAAGTTCTCTTCTCAAACCAAGGCAACCCAATTGGGAGTACATTGAAGTAATGGCTCCAAAGAATGCGAAGCCCGAGGAACATTTGAAACTACTGGAACTTGTCGATTCTCATGATTAGTTCAAGTCTGCAATGGCAAAGTGGAAGAATGTATCAACCTTTGTGATGGCTAGTGGCTTCTCACACCATGTGAGAAACAATCCAACTTCTAAGGACAAGTGGATTATAGTGATTATTGCCAGCAATTCAACCAAAACGGCTATTACAATTGTTATTGTCTTAGTAAACTTGTCTGTTGCATTCAATCCATTGGACCACCAACTGCTTCGTTCACAAGTTGCATGATCATAAATATGTTAATTTTCTCTAATTGGTCATGTTTTCCATATTGTCAAACCTTTTAGTTTTTCTTCTTCTTGTTTTGTTTACACATCTCAGCAACCAACTCCTCCTTTCTAGTAGCAATTGTCAACTCCTCAACTAGAACTAATGAAACATTAAACCTTCTTGTTTAGCACACCTGCCTACCATTATAGTTCACCACAAACCTTGAATCTCTCTTTCTTTCCCCTCTACCATCAAAACCCACCTTAAACCCTTACCTTTCATTATTGAGTAGAAGGTTGTAATTTGGTTGACATGTCCAACAACTTGCATTTTTCTCCTTCTTTGTTCTCTTGCTATTATTTGTTGTTAAGATGTCATTCCTAAGCCAAATCTTGAAATTGTTGTGGAATATTTCACTTATGGCCCTAATTGTTGTTACAAACCATGCATTGTTGAACAGAGCTTTATCTTTTTTCTCAACATTCTTTTGAACTACACTCTCCATTGGGGTAAGTGTATGTTCAACCCGTCTTGATATTTTTTCCTCTCTTTCTTTTGTTTTCTGCTCCTTGATTTTATTAACAACTTTTTTCTCCAATGCCTTTTGTTTCAACACTACCAAGTATTAGTTTGATGTGACCACATGTGAACTAGAATAGTCCACTAATGGCTCTTGCCATATTTTCTCTTTGTTGGTAATCTTGGTAGGGATAGTAGGTCACCCAATTCTACAACTCCTTGGGTCTGACTTGGAATAGTTAAGACATATAATTCAGGGTTACAATCATCCAAGTTCACCACTAACTCATCTTGTTAATTGTTTGTTGGGGTGGTAGGACTTTGTGGCATTACCACATAGAAATAAGTAGTAGGTTCAAAAGTGTTTATTGATGTGGTAAGAGTAAGGTTAAGAACTATTTAAAAAGTATTTGCAATGTTCAACAAATTAATGGCAACTTCAACTTCATCTCCACTATTGTTGGAGTTTGTTGCATCTAATTGGTATGCATTTTCTTCTCCATCTTTTGCTACAATGAACACCTCATTTGGATCAAAGTTTCCAACCATAATTGTAGGATTTAATGGCCAAATCCCACAAACCCTGAACGCTAATGTTATTGTTTTTGTTTTCAAAGATTGTAACAAAGCCTTATCCACCCAGTCAACCAATGTGACCTTGTCAAGATCAAGATAATTATATCTTGCCATTGCTGAGTCCCTTTCTTTTTTGAAAGCATTCTTGAAGGGCTTGAAGTAGGTGACATCCAGTGGCTACAACGCATGTGACATATGTGAAGGTAAGGTTACCATGTCCAATCTATATTATACTACTTGTTTAAGTGCTTGTATAATGACATGTGACCCATGCCCATCGAGGATTAAAAGATGTATGTTCTCTTGAAAAACCCCTCTAGAACATATCTGCAAAAAAAAAGTAAGTCACTGCTTGAAGAGGTAAGCTGTCATTTAAATTTTTTTCTACATTGCCATGCATGTTCCTAGTCTACATAACTTTATGTAGTCTTCTTGCATCCTTGAACCCTTGAAAATGTAGAAGGCAAAAAGGGCTACACCTGCGACATTAACAACAAAATTTATAATTAATCATTCTCATGACTTAAGTATAATGTTGCAAACATCTTTTGAACCTCGACTAACCAAAACTTTAACACCAAATTATCACCCTACCTAAACACCTATCTCATCTAAATTCTAAATGTGATCTAATTAATATTTGTGTTGTGTGTACAAGTTTTCCAAGTTGTAATAAAAGGTATGGCAAGCTTGACTAATTAACCCTCTTGCCCTAGAAACCTCTAGCCCTTCAACAAGATTTTTTGTTGATTTCTAAATGCCTTTTTTGAACCAAAACCACCAAGTATTTCCTAGAACACCATTTCGAAATGGGGTTGGTTTAGTTTGGGTGATTTTAGCAACCTTCATTTGTAATTATTGAAGGGTGGCATATAATCTAGCCTTTTTCATTTTAAGGATCCAAGTAACCATTGCTTCATCCTTTTGTTTTGTTGGCACACCTTGGGGGCCCAATTTCCTACATCTAATCCTACCATTCATGTGATTAAAAAATGAGTTCAATGGTATGTTCCAATACTTCGTAACCTTCCTTAGAGATATATGTCCCTTTTCCATAAAATCCATGGCATCTTTTAATCGATGGTTTATCCATTTGCCCTGCTTTCAAATATTTGTTTATTAACTATGCTTCCACCTTGTAGTGTATTTGTGGCAAGGTGGCATTGTTGTTACGTTACGTTAACGGTTGGTATTGTTTGCTAACCTTGTTGTGTTGTTGGGGTGGCAAGTTGGAAATATTGATTCTCTTGGTCTTCACAATTGTACTTGAAACTTCGTTACATCACTTCCTTGGCACATTAAGATATGCTAAAGTGTAATATGTTAATGGTGCACCCCTAGTATTTTGTTGTAGCCCTACTCCTCTTGGTCCCAACCTCCAAGCATTTAGTGGCATCCACTGATGTCCTACAAGAGGTACAAACCTATGTTTCTTATATGAAGACCAAGATTCCAAAAAATATGTTAGATCTAGATAGTGTTCAATGGCATAACTTTCCACCTCCTCACAAGAAATAACTAGTTCATTAAATGCAACAAAGTCTTTCCAATCTAATGTCACATCGGTTGTGGACATGCAGGCAATGGAAATAGATCTCACGTTACATTGCGCTAGAAGAGTAGGAAATATGCAACCGATGGCACTATGAAAATGAGATAAGCCTTTTAGAAGTGACGACAGCTAAACCCAATGATAATAGATGTAGTTTGAATACTTGTATTTGTCTTCTTACACTAGTTTTGGTATGTCATTCAATTCTACCTTTCTTGCTCTACTTCATCCTTTTTGGTTTTTTATAATTTGATTGCAAATGTTAGAATCACTATTTCTAGCTCTTCTTTAATTTCACTTGTTGGAATAACTATTTCTATCTCTTCTTCTCTCTTCACTTCTACCTCCTTGATTTTAGATACAACTAACTCACAATCTAATCCTTTATTGATCCTATTTTGTAATCTCTTTAGAAAACTTTCAAACTTTTGCAACAAACTTCTTGTTTCTTGTTACATATTTAGTTCAAAACTGCAACATGTATTCTAGGAATGTAAAACCATATGAAATATGCTCTTGCCTTGTTGTTTGCCGGTTTTTGGTGGGAATCCATCAAAGGAATTGTGGAGGGAAAACCTTTAATGAACTTATTTGGTCGTTGATCCAATGGTATCCAATGTTTGAGCTATATTAATTTTGTGTGGGGTTTCTTTCTTGTTTTCTATTCACCCAAGGATTAATTCTTAAACATATCTCAATTTTTATGCATAAAGCCTTCAATTCACAATCCCCTCAATGTTTTATAATGTTACATTGGATGCCTATTATCAAACACAAAATTGCACATAAGTAAGCAAACATGTGTGTGATCCCAAATGCTCACATTTTAAAGTTGGCATTTTTGCCCTTTATTCCCGAACAATAAATTGTCCAAAGGCATTCAAAATTTAAAAATTTTCAAAATAAAAATTTTTTGGCCGAATGTTTGGTCATGGGTGTCCATTTGAACAAAAACCAATTTAAACTAGAATGAACACCAACCCTAAAACACTCTAAATAGGTGTTTGTTCATAGGCAACCAATCAATGATGGGCCGGTTTGCCCTATGCATATGGACTAGGGTTGTCAAAAAGGATGTTCCTAGAATCCCTTTTCGCATCCTTAGCAACAATAATTTTTTTCATGCTTTATTTTTGCCCATAGTTAATATTTGGGAATAGGTAGGTTTGGACCTACCTTTTCTCGACATGTGTGACATCCTTCCTAATGTCCCCCAAGAACCCTAATTGTGCTTATTGGTGTCCCTTGCATCCTTAACATCTTTTGGAATTTTTTTTCATTATCCAATGCCTTGCAAAAAAAAACATTTTCATTTTCCAATGCTTGACACATTTATCAATGCCCCAACATGCTTCCCAATGCAAATCTAGCCAATTGATATCCTTCCCATAATCCCAATGCCCTTTGTCATGCCTTAATGTCCCCTATTCCCCTTCATTGTTTTTCAAACATGGACAAAAAGTCCATCAAACCAAAAAAATCTTATTCAAACCTAATTTTTATTATAGATCCCCAATTTTAGGATGTTGTGAAGGTTGACATGTTATCTTGGGGCATCTTGCCCAATACGAATATTGGAAACCCTAATATCAACATATGGATGCACACCTAACATTTTGTTTTCAAGGGTGAATTTTGATTTGAAAAATGGACAAATAACATATGCATTGACAAGTTACTTTTCATATGGAAATGTCATCAGAACACATATCATGCATTACAAGGTAGGTGTTAAACTCTATCAAAACTAACAAAGTTGCACTCATAAAACCACAAGTACAAATTTCCTCCTCTTCCAAAGCTCAAGACATGAAAGATGAGACTTTTCCAAACCACTCCCTTCAAATAAAACCCCAAACAAAAGAAAAACTAAACCCCCATTTACATTGAACTAGGTTACTCCAACAAATGACAACTAATAAAAAAGTTTGATTAATTTTTTTGTGATAAATAATTGACACATAACCCAAAAAATTGCTTTTCAATTACAACATTTGATGTGATTTTTCCATCCAAAAAGGCATAAAAGAAATACAATTGCTCAAATGCCTTATTTTATCAATTTTGTTTTTTGAAAATGAACAAATGCATAATTTGCAAAATGGGCAGTATCAATTAACATAGAAAATGACATATTGTTATGCCTTTTAATTTTCCCTGGAAGTTCAAACTATTTAATAATGGAAAAAATAAAACTAATCAATAAGAATGTCACAATATTGTCTTGGGCAATTAAATTTAGTTGTAAAGTATTTTAAATTGGAGCTAGTACTATCCCTAGTTTCTTGAACCAAGGAACAAAATTTGAGAAGTCAGGATGAAAACAATACAGATGAAAAAACTAGGGGACCAAACTAGTTTTCTCACTTAGTCCTAATGCAAATTTCACTTTCAATTTTGGATTTGTTTTACATGTTGTTCATATCTATTTATTAGTAAAATATTTTATTTCTTTTCTTTGTCATCTTGAGATTTCCCAAACCAATTCACCCCCCACCACATTAGTAGTACCATTGGAAAGCCCTCGATGAATAAATCGGGTGGATTGAGGTGGTTTCATAATGTTTAGACTTTAAACCTATGGTCCATGAGTTATTGAATATTGAACAATTTTGTCAATAAAATCAAAACAAAAAAATTCAAGGACATTGAAGCTCACTTTCAATTCAGTTGATTTTTTTTCAATAAAGATATAATTGTTTCATCCCCATTTTTCGAGTGTTTTTAAGCCACCCCAATTGGGAACCAAAATCCTAAACTAAGGATCAACAAGTGTCTAACTTTAATTTAAATGTTTTTAAAGGACTTAATAGGTACTTTAATTGAAATATGGGATTATTGGTATATAGGAATTGTATGACTATAACATTTGGGTCATTTAAGTTGTTTCTCAATTGTTAATTTCTAGGATTTGTGTTTTTTTATTACTTTTCAATTATCATAAAGGTTTGGTTTAGGGATTTTTTTTTGGTTGTTGATGTTTAGGATTTGGGTTTTAGGGGTTAATTTTTAGTTGTTCTTTTTAGGGTTTCTGATTTAAGTTTTTATTTATTTGTTTATTTATTTATTTATAAGTTTAGATTTTAAAGACTATTTTTTAGTTGTTTTAGGGTTGGATTTTAGGAGTTATTATTATGTTTTAAGGTTTGGGTTTTATGAATTATTATTATTATTATTATTTTAAGGTTTGGGTTTTAGGGGTTACATTTTAATTGAATTTTTAGGGGTTATTTTTTAGTTGGAAAACTTTTGGGTTTTGAATTTGGGTTTATTTTTTGGTTTTGGCTTTAGATGCCACTTCCTAAAATGTAGGGGGTTAATGTAAGGGTTTTGGGCTGTGGTTGTGGTAAAATTATAAGATTTTAAATGGGAAAATGTGTTGTTTTGGTATTTTTTTAGCACATGGGAAGAAACAAGTATGCAAAAGTAGGCCAATAAGTAATCCTCAACATTGCATTTTTCATTTTTTGATATAAATATAAGAAAATAAATTCAAAAACTCTTTAAGTATCATTATGATTAAGTATCATCATACACTTCATTAATTTTATAGTAAGTTCCATACCAAGTTTTAAAAACTTCAATGTAAGGAAAATATTTAATAAGTAGGCTTTAAACTAACTACATAACATGTGCTAAAACTTATTTTTAAATTAAAGATTTGGCAAAATATGGCTTTAACTATGCAAAAGTTCAAAATAATTTATGCATTTTAATGTGCCATCGCCCTTAAGTTATCAAGAATTTAATTGAAGTCTTATTTTGATCTATTTGAAACCTATTTCCATCTACTTGCATTTTTTAAAATCTATTTAAATGCATAAAGACAACATAAAACATAATATTATTATGCTAAAATCAAATAACGTTTTAATATTGATTGTTTTAAACTAAACAATGTTTCAATTTTTTTAGTTCATCTTCAAACTTTAATGAAAACTTGTTTGATGAAATGGAAATGAAAATTAACACTTGTTTTTGTTATGCAATGACTGTTACCAACTCTTTTGAATTTTTTAATATAAAAAAAATGGAAGAGGGTATTATGAGCCCAATGGATCTTAAGTTTTGTGTTCATGACATGTTGTGTATGATGCAAAGAACTTTAAAATTGTTCAAAACCTCAATCAATTTTATTTTCAAAAAGTTTGAAAAATTCACATTTATAGAAAACACCAAATGAAAGGTTAGACAATTACCTTTCCACTTTGTGATAATGTTAGGAAAAATAATAATACAAGGGGAAAGACAACTACATTTTTATCAATTTACTAAAACTACTTAGAAAATAAAATAAATATATTGTATATTCAAGGAATCATTTCAAATTCCAAAGGATAATAGATCTACTTTGTATTTGAATTACCTCCAAACTTCATAGACTATTATCATCTCGGGATTAAGGGAAATAAAGTTTTAAAAATAAAGGGCAAAGGAAATTAATTACAAGGACAATATTTTCCCTTATGATAGAATTATCACCTAAGGTTAATCACACCCAATTTCAACCATAAGGAAATAAATAAATAAACAAATAATATTTTCTCAATACCTATTGTTGTTTATCATCTTGTTTCTATTAATTTTAGCAACAATAAATTATCTTTTACTTTTCAACTAGTATTATTTTTAAAGTTTTATTTTTTCACATGCACACAAATGTCATAGAAAGGTCAAAAACCTTTACTTATATCCCCATCCCCCTCACTATCTTTTCATGAAAATAACTAAACACCCCATCCAAATCAACCCTTAAATTAATTTTTATTTTAATGACAACTATTTAGCTAACCAATTTTGTTTACAACCAACTAAAACTAATTAATTTATTTTTTACATACCCCTTTTTAGGAATTAGTTAAACTAATCAATATCACTTTCATGATAAATAATGATAGTAAGTAAAATTACTACTAATAATTTTATAAGTCATTGCATTGTTGTATTAATTAAATTAACCAATAGGTAAAATTAAACATGAACCTCCCTTCATAACATCACTTGTGGTCCCCATAACCATCAACAATACAACATTTACCAATGAGGTTCACAATCTAATTGGGTGTCAAGGACAAAACAAAAATATAATTTTAAAAAAATTATATAGATTTGAGAATGAATAAAATTTAAATGATTTTATTATTTAAACAAGGCATGATGCAAATTAGTTATGAGATGGATTAAAATTATAAGGGCTACAACTTGCATTAATGAAATTGAAAGGTTATGCCTTTTGAACTTTTACTTATATTATTCAATGGAACTTTTAAAATGTTCATTAAATTTTTATAAAATTCCATCAATTAAACCTTAGATATAAGCTTCTATTATATAAATTTATAAAAGTTTCCATCAATCAAAATTTTCAAAAAAAAATTGTCAATAATTATTCTAAATGTTTTTTGCCAACTCCATTTTCCTTCAAATTTTTCAAATTACATGTTTTGAAAACTTCTATCAATGAATTTTTCGCTGGTTTTACATCTTTAAAAAACTTCTAAACATATTCTTCAAGGGATATTTTTGAAAACTTTTAAAAACTTCTAAACACATTCATCAACGATCTTTTTAAAAAAATTACGCTTCCTTTAGTGACATGTTTAATGTGTAGTAAAATTGGTTTTTGAATGTGTCATTGGCAAGTTGACAATTTGGGTATTGCTCTTAAAATGTGTTGTATATAACCTTCCATATTACACTTGGAATTAATTTAGTGATTTTTCTTTTTTGCCTTGGCTATAAACTACAAAATGTTGATTATAAATAACTATCATGGTGTTCAAATGCAAAAATTTGACCATTTGATGAAGACATTTTTGTGTAAATGTTATTTTTACCTTGCTTTTGATTTTTCATGTTCAATGCCGACTCTCTTTTTTTCAATTTCACATTTTGTTATAAAATCCTTTAGGAGCTTGTTTGTTGGATCCAACTATTTCTACACAAGATCATGAACAAATTATGAACTAATCATCAAAACATTTGAAATTGTCACATTGTCACACCTCAAAAAAAAACTCATTGTAATCTAATTTGGTTCAAAATGTCATGTTGTCATAATCCCCAAAAATTCAATAGATTCCAATTTGATTCAAAATGTAAAGAAAATTGATAAATGGATCTTAAAGGTTGTTACAAATAAGAAAGAGACATAATAACACCAATTTGAGATTGAAAAATGTCAAATAGGCCCAAAATAAGTCTCAAGGTTGTTGTAAGTATGAGAGACCTCTTAAAAACACATGGATATTGCCAGTTGAGCTACCTCACATTGCTTTTGGAATCCGATGCAAGCTTTCACACTTGCTTTTCACTCTTCTGTTTCACTCATCCCCCTCTAATGGATTGCCCTTTACTCCTGCTGGCCCTTTGAAGTTAGGTCAGAGGTTTAGATACAAATCTCAGCAAGAGACAAAGCTTGCATTACCCAACATAGCCCAGGCATTTAACCACAGAATTGTGCTTGAAAACCAAAACAAAACCCACAGGGAAAAAAGTGATGAGAACAAATTGGAGCCATTTGTGTGGATGCAATGTCCTACTGCAGCTGCCCTGAGATAGTAGGAGGCAACACAAACTGGCATTCAACCTGAAATGGATGGTAAGAGCAAAATCTTTCTAGATCCTGAGTGACTCACAGACCTCCAACTCTGGGTTTAGCCTCCTGTAGAAAGGAGTCTAGAAATGTAATGTCTTTTTTCAAGAGCTTAATACCTTCCTTAATTTGGCATCCCTGACCCAGTACAGCCAGTAAGGTTGCTGATACTAAGAACAGCAGCCTGCCCACCTCTGACAAACCAGTTCTTGGATTAAGATCACTAAACACCTCTAAAAGCTTGCATAACTCATGTTCCAGATATCAACCTAATTTGGTGCACAAGACATACTTATCCTGTTTTTCCTCATCCTGCTGAATCAAGACTCCTAGTAAACAAGGTACAAAATTCTTTCTATCAACCTCAATAGCTTCCTTCTCATCATCTCCCATTTCACTTCTGCTGCACTCCCCTGTGGCAGACTTCTATAATTTCTGGCTTTGTGCAGATTGACTGTCACATGTGACTAGTAACTTCTGTGCAGAAAACAAGCTTGTTCATTTGTCTTGAAACTGACCTTCAGTGTAGGTGACAACTTGTTGGGTCTAGAAGTAAGGGGAAGAGTCAACACAGGGTTCAAACAGTCTGCTGAGAAACTTCACTGTGATCTGAAGGCACCACTTGTTTCAGCAGGCTCAAGGTCTCATCATCGGCAAAGACGTTATCCAATTGCATCCGTTGCAAAAACCCACTGGCAGGCACACCACCCACAATATAAGCCTTCAAGAGCATATTGAATTGCTGGGTACCCACCTTTGGATACAACTTTCTCAGCTCTTGGAAGTGCTCCTCAGCACGTACAACATCTCCTTTTTGGGCACAAGCTTCAAGAACTGCAAGCATGGTCTCTAGCCATAGTTTTGTCCGATCATCAGTAGTAGATTCTGCTTTTGCTTGTGCCACAGTCTCAAGTGCTTTGTCTAGTTGCATGTTCTTCAAGTACCCACTGACCAAATGATGGAAAGTGATAGCATTCCTTTTCCGCCCTATTTTCCCCATTTCTCCTATCACTGTCTCTGCTTTTTCCATCAGCCCTTGTCTAGTGTAAACACTCAGCATTGCATTGTACTGGTGTGCTAAAACTATCCCCTTTTCATGTATAAGTGCTTTGTAAATCTCCTCAGCCCTCTCAACCTTTCCAAGCTTCCCAAGAGCTTCAAGCATCACCACATATGTACTGGTTGAATTCCCTGGGAGGCTTTTTGATTTTGCCCACACCCTTTCCACTGCCTTGTAGTCCCCCAGAGTCCCATATTGCGCAATGAGGATATCATATGCAGCGCGTCTTCGGATAACATTGCCCTGTTCCATCTCCTGGAGGAAAACTTTTGCCTTTGAAGGATCACCAGATTTGACATAGGTGCTTGCAAGAATGCCATATGTTGCCGCATCAGGCCTCACAACCTCATCAGCCTTCAATTCCTGAAAGAGTTGTTCCATTCCAACAATATCTCCAGTCTGTGCCTTCCAATCCATCAAGATGTTGTACGTATAAATATCACGAGCAACCCCTAATGTTGTCATTTCCTCCAACAATTTGGGTATTTTCTCTGTCACACGTTTGCGCTTGTAAAGCAACAACATTTGATTGAAAGCTAAGGAATGGGTAAGTAGCCCAGATGCTTTGAGCTCTGCAAAGAGTGCTTCAGCTTTCTCAGACTTTAAATAGCCTACATACCCTCTCAAGAGGGCATGGTAAGCTTGCTGTGTCTTAAACTCAGGAGGAGAGGTTCTGAACAAAGATTCAGCCTCATTGAACTGTCCCATCTTGGCCTTCAGCTCAATTCGAACAACATGGTCCATCTCTCCCCACTCTATTCCTTCTTTGTCAACCATCCAATCAGATATCTGCACCATAACCAGAAAAGAAATGAGGATAGAACCAATCGATTGCCTGGAAAGAGGTTAAATGCCTGCCACCCTGAAGTAAAATCTGTGTGCCCCAATTGATATGGGAAAAAAATCCACTCACCTCCAGTGCTTGTCTGTAGCGATGCATCTTTCTGAGTCTACTCATTGTGTTAATTAGGCCACGCTTATCAAGACCATGGCCTTCTGCCATCCACTTTGTTACAAGAGGAATGATTGACTTCTTAGGTCCCAACTTGGCCTTCTGGAATTTCCACCATAAAGTTTGTTGGCTTTCATCCAGAGATCGTTGTTGTTGCAAACTTACACCACCAAGTTCTTTCCCAAATTCACCTTCCTGCTCACCAATTGCCTCAGATGCACCCTGCTGAAAATCATGTATATCATCAATTTCATGCTTCCCCAATGAAGCTTCTTCTTCCTCGAGAGAAGATTCAGCTGGCAGGACTTCCTCAAACTTGATCTCCTCCACAGTTTTCTCAGCAAGGACTTGTGATGACGATGAAAGAGCTTGAGTAAAGCTTCTGCTGCTGAGTACTTGCAAGCCATGGTAAGAGGAGCCCATGTGAATTCTCCTTGATCTCATTAGAAAATTATCTTTTGTTTGTGATGAAGTTCTGGTTTGCTCACATTCAACAGTTTTCTCCACAGGTTCTGGGCTTCTCTTGTGTTGGGGAATCATCAAGCTGTCACTTCCAGCAACTGTTACTGCTGCAATTACTCGTTGGAGCTGATAATAACAAGAAGGAACCCCTGAAGCAGTTGAAGAAAAAATATCTTCTTCGACCACCACATTCTTGGTTTCTTGTAAAGCCCAACAGTCTTTCCAAACTATCACTGTCCTGAGAACACAAACAAAAAATCATCACCATTCAGTATCACCTGGTAACAGAAAGACAGAATGTGAAATGGCCGGACAACAACCTCCTCATACATATACCTATTACCAACAACATTTCCAACAAAATACAAAAGCATAGTGGCAATCAGTCCATCAAAAAATGCACAGCAAAGAGATGAAGAACGTGGGAATGATGAGTTTCAAACAATTGTCTTTCCATTGGCATTGGCATTGATCCCTGCTGCAACCACTGAACCAGAATGGCTGCCTGAGCCATTATCATGCAACAAAATCCATGAGACCCAGGGTGGTGATTAGGGTTTAAAGCACACGACACAAGGTGCTTCTCCTTCTTCATATACCCTAAACCCTAGCCCTAGACTCCTAATACCTAGTCTCTGGAACTCGGAAAACACTACACCTTGGCACCTCGGCCCTTGTACCATGAACCATGAAGTAGCAAAACCCTTGGTTCATGGTACAAGGACCGAGGTGTAGTGGTTTCCGAGTTCCAGAGACTAGGTATTGAGAGTCTAGGGCTAGGGTTTAGGGGATAAGAAGAAGAAGAAAAGGAAACGAAATGATTTTCTAAGCTTTGTGATTGAGTTCCAGAGACTTGGTATTGGGAATGTAGGGTTAGGGTTTAGGGGATAAGAAGATGGAGGAGGAGGAGGAGGACGGCACGACATGATTTTCTAACCTTTGTGACCGAGCCACGCGAACTGCACTCCAAACTCTTGACATTTCCTTCGACGTTCTTCGATCTGAAAAATCCAGACAAACCCCCATTAGACTAGCTACAGTAGTTTCCAGCACAGCGACCCACACAGACAGACAGACAAAGACACACACACAGACACACACACGGAGACATGCAATCCTACAACCAGATCCCGCATGGAATCAAAGCAGAAGTCAACAAGAAAGAGATTCCATTACGCACAGACTCCAGTTCATGTGAAGGCACGGCGGGCCTTGTGATGACTGGAATGAGTCTCCGGAGAGAAGAGACGGCCCATCAATCTGCAGCATCAGCCATAGCGACGACAAAACCACCGATGATGGCAGGTACTCTCTCGCAGCGGCAGCGGCAAGAAGAGGCTGAAGAAGCGCTGGGTGTGTTTGGCCGCCGCCGGCTGCAAGGTTCGAACGTCCGACCGCTCTTTGGCCAAAAGGAACACAATATCCCCGGGGTATTATTCCTACCCGTATACGATAAACCGGACCCCATCCGGATATCACTCGCCAGGAGGCAAGACTAAAATAATACCGTAGTACCTGAACAGATTGGGCACATTAGTGCCAAATAATTAATGTATTTTCAAATTTCCATTTTGGTGAATCATAATTCATTTTGAATTTTTTGAATTTTTTTTGAATTTTGAATTTTGAATTTTTGGGCATGAATGACAGGATATGAATAGTTTTTCATGAATCTATTTTGATTTATATTAATTAGTTGTTATATTTTTTAATCACGTATGCTTGCATGTTTTGTGTTTTGTTTACTTATCTTGATTCTTGTTTGCCATTTTGCTAACCGATTTCACTAATTTTTAGAAGGTATTGGAAGACTTGTTTTGCCATTTTGCTAACCGATTTCACTAATTTCTAGAAGGTATTGGAAGACTTGTTTTGCCATTTTGCTAAACCATTTCACTACTTTCTAGAAGGTATTGGAAGACATTTATTTCAACAAACTTTAAAAAGAAAACAAAAGTTTGTGATGAAAGATGAGAACATGAAGTGAGTTTTCTTTAGTGATTTGCAACAATTTGGGAGGTGATTTAGAGACATTTTACAAGTGTGATTTGATGGTCAAAATAGGTAGAGAAAAATTGCTCACAATCATGTTCAATATCATATCTAATGAAGAGAGGTAGGTAGGATTGGAATGTGATGTGCAAGTTCTGAATGAACAACTTATTCATAAGAATCAACAACCAACAAGCCCCAAAAGTGTCTTGTTGGTAGACCAAGCAAAACCATTGCAACTATATTATTATTTCCATATGAAATAAAGAAAAGAGGTGATGAGGCTAGGGATGGGAAGCACCAAACGAAAGGTTCATCATTTGTTAAAGATGATAAACAATCAAAGAAGAAAGGAGCTTACACAAATTGGTTCCAGTTGTATTTGTGACCTCCCATTGTTACTACAATCAAGAAACATGGCAATCACTCCAATGCAATGCACTTTTTGAAAACAACATACAAGAAAACTAACATGCCAAGTCCTTATGAAAAGTTGAGCAAGGCATGTTTGTCAAAATGGTTCATTAAATCTGGTGAATTGAAGCCAAACCACAAGCATGCAGTGGAACCTGATACAATAATGAAACCCAACAAAGAAACTATTCATGCATTGGAGGAATACCTAGAATTATGTGATTTTTTTGTTGCCATGTTGCAGAAATGAAACAAATTGGACAACCACTTTCAACTAGCATTGTGCAACCCATCCTTAGGGACATCATAAAATCTTCAACACCTAAAATTTTATGGGATGACCTTGGAGGATTTACAATCAAACAAGAATGATCATGTGAATTCATGAAAACAATATAACAATAGGTCTTTTCAAGTTGTCACACAACAACAATTAAATTACCAACTAATTGGTACAAAGAACAATGCAAGATAGCATACCGAACAACCTACCTAATGAAGGCTTACAATATTCCAATAGCTCATGTTGTAATAGTGACCAAAAAGGTGTTCATCTCATCCCAGTAGCATGATAAACGACTTGGGAGAATAAAGGAACAAAACACGTTCAAACTTTAGGGGTGGAAGACAAAGGACTGATCAATTTGGTTGTATCTTTAATTGAAACAATGTTTTACTTCCCAATAAGATTGTGTTCACAAGTATAACACCTCGGTGCCTACCACCATCTATTGAAGGGGAGGACAAGTGCATGAATTCAAATTGGGAATTTACCTTTAGCGAAAACCATTGATACACATTGGAGACAATAAAACAATATGTTCACAAGATTCTATTACCATACTTGCACATTCAAATTACCCAATTAAAGTTGCAAGAAAACAAAAAGATGGTTTGGTTGTTAGATTGTTTGTCAATGAACAAAAGCCATGAGTTCCTAGATTGGATGAAGTAAACACACCCAAACATTTGGTGATATTCATTTTAGTAAATTATACTAATACTAGTTGATGTCATTATGCAACACCCGTTAAAGCATGTTTTCAAATTATAATTTAGCTCTTGGATCATTATAATCATTAATCAACAAATTGATGATGGACAAGACCCACACGTTTGTGAATGGTTACATTGTGCATGGAGACAACTGCACAACATGGAAGAGATGATTTTGAAAGGTTGGGACAAGGCAAGGATTATTAGGGCATTCTATAATGAATTTCAACTTACTACAATGGAAGCAAATGTGATTAGCTTGTTGTTCGAAATCACACCAAACATTGAAAACCATAAATAAACATATTTTGATAATGATCCAAAACAAGAAACAATCACAATCATGAAAAAATGTTTACAAGCAAATGTGATCATAACATCAACGTCAAATGCAACAATAGGATGTTCAACTACTAGTTACAAAACAAGATTAAAGCAATTAGCTAGAAAACAAAAAACTTTGGAATGAAATCTTATGTACATTTGATTTTTGAAATAATACCATGGGCTATTTGGGCTCAGTTGGGTTTCCTTAGCAATTTCCATCACAATATGGATCTTCACATTTAGTTTTTATATCAAAATGTCAAAGTTGGACCCATGTGGACTTGAAAGATGTTACACAAGACCAACTTTATTGTGACAAACTTGATGAAAATGAACGAATCTAGCTTGTAAATGAGAAAAACAACATAGAAATGGTAACATCTTGCATCTATTGTAGGTTTAAAAGTTGTTAAACTATTGTTTATTTGGGTTGTTGTGTGTCTCGTCTTGATGGGCAAGTTCCCAAGTTTTTACACACCAAGGCAACCTAAACAAATGAATCACAAAATGCACAATGGATTTACGGTTGTCAAAAAGTCAATGAAAGAAAGTATACATAAGAATTCATTCTACCAACATATGCAATAATCTAACAATCATATTGCCACAACATAACCAACACTACGAGAAATTACATTCATTGAAACCACATTACGCAGCAACTAGAGTTTTTAAAAAATTCATTTACAATTATTGTGCAATTATCCCTTGGGTATTACAACTACTATGCAAACGTCTCCCTTAAAATATGAAAAATTAATTAAAAAAATTGTCCCATAAAAAAATCAATTAATTATATTATAGTTGTAATTGAATTAAAAATGAGCCTTCTATACAACAAGTTGTATGCACCATACATATATCCGTAATCAACCATGTTTGATATTTTGAGGAGTTACATTATAGTTGCATGTAACAACTATTTTAGAATTGTTGTGAATGTGCCATTAACGTGATAATTATGTTGCAATTAATGTACGGTGTGCATACATGTATTCGTGCCACATGTTTGCATTTTCACCGCCCATTATAGGATACATTTGCAACTAATTTTCAACTATGATTACCATTGATACAACTAGTAAGACCATTATTGCTTCACTATTGAACTATTAATGTTCAACTATGTTTTAATTATTGTGTAACAACTTATAACTTAATAAGAATACAAATTCATATATAATATTTTATAAAAAATTATTGTTTCACTAATTCGATTATTAAATATTAACTAAGCTTAATGCATTTAAATATTATGAAATTATTAACTATATAAAATATTTATTTATTTATTTGAATAAATAAGTGTAATTCATATAACTACTTTTTAATTAATAAATTAATTATGTTATTTATACTAAATATTATGGATGTATAAGAACAATAATTATTCATAAAATAATAATCAAATAAATATTTATATGAGTTGGAGACATTTAATAATGAATTTAAAATAATTAACTAAGATAATTGTTATATCATCAATAATTACCAAATCATTAATTATCTAAATTCATTGAAAAATTAATTATATGAATTTAGATAATTAATCATCTAATAATAAATTATTTCAAATCAAATATGTACTTTTCAAATATTTAATTCAAAATTTTATTTTTGAAATACTTACTTCAGGTAAAATCAAATTAATTATTTTGATACTTAATTATCTGAAATAAATTAAATTAAATTAAATAATTATTTTAGATAAAATAAATCATTCTAATTACAAATATGATTCACATATATAAGCATCAATTGATTATTAATTTAATTGTATGATTTATAGAATAGAAAACAAACAAAAAACATGTGGGAAAATCTTTCTATAGTTACACTCAATTTGCAATTTAAAAACAACAAAAAAATTAAACCCATATGCTTTGTTTTTTAATCCCATATCACAAACCATAAAGAAAGTGCATGTTTCCTACCATATGGGGCAAATTGAAACTCTTATGTTTTCACATTAAAATACATGTGTCATTTTGGGATGAACTCAAAATATCTTAACCTTAAAAAAAAAACATAAATAAAAATAAAAATATTTACATGACTATTTTTGAACTTTTTTAATATTGTATTTTGCTACCTACTTGCCTACCTATATAAATAAGTAAGTAGGTATGAAGGTCCTAAAACCTATCAACCTAATTACCTATGGCTATGTTTTGGCATACCTAGGTTATATATATATATATATAGTCAAATTTTAATTAATATGCCATGTGCAAAAAAAATTATTGTGCCACATGTCATAATTTCATACCATCATTAACAATCATAATAGAGAATGGAAATCAATACTTCAAAAAGAAAATAATTTTTCGATCCCAAAATCTTCATAATGCCAAATTTTAATGGATGCATGAAAATTGGCATAGTTAGCATGACATTATGGTTGTAGTTGTAGTGGAATTGCATAGTAGTTGAAAATGAATTGTTTTGACAAAGTTGTAATTGAATTGCAATGAGTTGCATGGTATATATGATAAGTCATACAACTTGTTCAATAGCACTTAAAACATAAAAACATGGTGATTTACAAGTGTTGATTACAACTCAAAAATTGAATTGTAATGTTAGTTGTGAAACACCCCTTTTTCATAGTGCAAATGAAAGAAGTCTATAAACTTTTTTAAAAAATTTCTCTAAACAATAAAGGTCAAAGCTTTTTCCCATTTTAATCGATAAGCTTTTCTTCAATTGCAAACATAACAATAAAAAGTTGCAAAGGGCAAAAAAACACTTACAATTATGTTCCTAGGTGAATTTACAATTATAGATTTACAATTATATTTCATAAACAAAAGTCTTTTACTCATATGTCAACTTTAAATAGAAAATGGAAACTATTGTCAAAAAGATGTAGGTGTATGAGTTGACATATTTCTTCATTGATCCAATCCTACCACTTTGAAGAACTTCTCCTAGAAAAACCCCCACAAACAAAACCAAGAATTTCAACAAAAAAATTCCATGTGCAAACACACATCAAATTAGCTCAAGAAGAAGAATGACCCAACCCAACCCAATGTAAGATAAGATCATTTCTTTCTAGACCCAAGCAGCAACAACAACAACAACATGCTTGGAAGAAGAAAAACTCTTATTCTTCTTCTCCCTTTCTAAATAAGCATGGTTGACATGATACAAAGTGTGGGTGTAGAGAAAAATTGGGACCTAGGATGATGGATGCAATGATTTTTCTTTTGGACATACCTAAACATTGCATTCATCCCAAAACAATGGGTCTTCTTGGAGCTCCAAGTTTTGTTGTTGTTGCACCAACTATGCATTGTGCAAAGTGGCAACTTGAGCTCCCACCCTAGAGACATGTTTTGCAAGAACTTTGAAGCCAACAACTATTTGATTACCAATCTAACCCACTCCAAAAGAGCTTATAACAATAGTAACACCATGCCCACTCACAACTATCATTGCTCCATCATACTTCAAAGACCTAGAAACATTAGAAGGTGTGGTTGTTATGTTGATAATGCTAGTATGGGGGCTTGCATGGGGACACATTACAACTACATCCATTTGTGCAAGCAAAGGAGGCTTTTTCACCAAGCTCCCTGTTGCTTGTTTGCTTTCCTCTAGAATGAAAAAGCCATTTTTTTTCGAAATACAACATCAACAATAAAATTGTTGTTGTCCTTGTTTTCAAGAATGGGAGTGAGCACTTTCCATTGTTGTGGAGTAGTTGTTGATGATGCCCAAACCAACACAACTCACACAAGCAACGATTTACTCTCAAAACTAAGATTAAACTAAGTTCCTAGTTGAATTCCCAAGCTCTATGTTCATAGAGTTCATAATTGTGCATCAAAGAAGCATGGCGATAGTTCCTACCATTAGGTTTATGTTTTAAAAGTTTCATCAATAGACATTTGTAATTTTTGAAATTTCGACATTTGGGGCAAGCAATTTTTTAATGTTAAATATGTTTAGGTATTATGGTAATCATTTGTTGGCAACTTGCAAATGGTTTTTTCTTAGGGTCAATTTTGTGATGTAACCAAAGTGGTGATCATCCATAGGAAGATTTAGCCAAATTTGGCTACAAGCCAAAATATGAACGTAAAAAAAATTTAAACATCTTTTTTTAATTTTTGGGAGGATTTAGCCAAATTCTTGCTACAAGCTAAAATATGAACGTAAAAAAATTTAAACATCGTTTTCTAAAATTTGGGAGGATTTAGCAAAATTTTCGCTACAAGGTAAAATAAGAATTTAAACATCAAGCTTCTGTATTTTTTGGGAAGATTTAACCAAAATTTGGCTACCAACTAAATATGAATGTAAATTTCCTTAAACATCCTTTTTTATGTTTTGACAAAATTTAGCCAAATTTTGGCTACAAGCTTAATATGAAAGTAAAACTTTTTAAACATCCTTCTATATTTTTGGGTACCTACTTTGAACCATGTATAAAACTGTTGCCATTCTATAAAATTTTGGTAGAATTCTGGCTATTGCTAATCTTTAAAAACATTTGATTTTACCACTTTCATTTTTAACATCCCTTTTTGGCTATATATAGGCTAGTAAGCACATAAAGCAACAAATATAGTATTGCACCAATTTTTAGCACTTTTTATTTTTAACATTGATTTTTGGCTATATGTAAGCCAACAAAAAAAAGGCTTCCAAGCACAAAAGCAATGAATTAAATCTAGCACCAACCCCTGGACATTCCTCTAAGACAAGTACAACAAATTAAATGTGGCATCGGTCTCAACTCTCTTGCAAGTCCAATCTAAACTCTCTTCCAAAACTTTAATTGTACTCAAATTACAATAAATATTTAAGATATAATAAAAAATTCTACATAAGGAAGAGAACTCAAGGCAAAGAGCAACAATTTTCCCATTAAGTGGATGAGCTCAAGGTGACATTAAGTCCATAATACCTCAAATGTTGATACTGGCAGTTCCTATGCACCAAAGTCAAGCATTTACATATATATATCCATCAACAAATGGTCCCTCAATTGTATGAAGGGAAATCAAATTCAGCAAGAACCGACCACTTGGGTAAAATTGAGGAATCCAGGTGAGATTGCGGTCAATATTTTCATTGCCGATTTCCAGGTCAGTACAGAAGCAAATGATTCCTACAACTGAACCCCTTTGCTTTGTAAATCAAAAGGTTCAGGATGCCTCCATTCATAAGCATATACACCATCCAACCTCCCTACTGGTAGCCTGTTTGCCCAAAAAAATAAAATCATTTCATATGCCTAGAAAAACAAGTTGTGGGAGAAAACATACTTCAAATATTGCAAGGGCTTACACTTAAAAAGCTTGCTTGCCAGCCTTGCAATCAGAACAAATATTGAACAGTAACAAGGATCTCGGAATCGGGTTGTCATGTCCTTTGCTGATCCCAGAATTTGACATTGTCAAAAATGGTATTTGTGGGTCTCCTCTACATGACACACCAAAACCTCACCACAATCAGATGTTTCACTCTAACTCTACTTTGCTGGTCAAATGAGGGACTTCTAGACACTATATTTATCCATTGTGTTCAGCAGTTTTTCTAAGACTTCTGTTCCCGCTCGTATAACCTGTACAAGAGCTTGGATTTTGACATTTGTGGCTCCCTCTCCAAGAATGCTATCACATCTTTCACCATTATTGACCGTTGTGGCCTTCCTGCCTGTACTGTGCCTGGTTGCCGTAGGCTGCTTGTTCTATGTATTCCCAGTCCAGGTCCTGAGACATGTAACAAAGCATCCTTCAAACAGATAATATACAACAAGTATGCCTCTTATGAGCTTGATCACCAATTACATTACACAGCCGTATCACCAATCCAAAACAAACTTCATGCTTGTATGGCAAGAGCATAAACCAGTGTTGGGCAGGTATAGGAATCTAGTTCAGAACCAGGCCGGTTCTTTGCCAGAAACTCAACAGTTATTAGCTCCTGTAAAAACTGCAGGCTGAAAGAACCAGGTACACTTAAAAACCACCACCAAAAGTTAAGTGGTGGTTCTTAACCTCAACTACAGGATTTTTTGGATTCTGAAGAGCTTAGAACAATCATCACTATATTTCTTCTTAAGGGGTCTTGGATTCTGGGGAAGTGGGAAGTAGCAATCAGCCCCCAATCTTTCATTTCCAAAGTTTGGATTTTGGGGAGGTGAGAGGTAACAGCCTGCCCCATTATTTTTTCAGTGACTTAAAATGAACCAGAACATTTGACTGTTCTTTGAAAATCTGAAGAACAACCCAACATTGGCATAAACAATTATGCTTCTGGAGATTTTCATTCCAGAAAACAGAGAGTAACTCACAATCCCTTCACAGAATAAAGGTGGGATTCTTGTGTCATACCTGGAGCTCTACCTGGAATGGCTGCCACAGCTGGAGCACCTCCCTCTTGCTCAGTGCCAGGTCGTCCAGGACCAGAGCCTGAGCGAATTCCCCCCTCGTCCTGTTGTCGGTTTTGCTCCCGACTGAGACTTGTCTCATCAACAGTCCTTGCACGGGTTGCCTCATTGGCTGGCACCAGCCCTGATCACCCGGTTTAGTGAACTCATTCAGGAGAAAACGCCTGCTCTTGTGCTCTCTGAAATTATTCAAATTTGGATACTCACACACAGAAAGCTGTGATCTACAATCTGGACCCTGTAATCTGGTAATACAGAGGAAAAACCTAAAGTCCCATCAAGATGATTTGTGAGGAATGAAATTACTTATTCTTCATCAACAACACAACATGCTGTATTTGGCCAAGTTGCAGGGAACTCAGATCACAACCTTACACAACATCTGGCTCAAGAGGTGGTGGAGATCACAAAGGGTTAGTTGAGTGACATAGCACAGTTTGAGGAGGAAAAAGGAGGGACCTACTAGTGGCTCCTCCTCCCTGGCGTTTTGCAAGACCTTCAGCTGCCAACAATTGCCATTTTGTTAGCATGTCATCAGCTCCTACTGCAGCTCGTGCTGCAACATTGGCAGCATTAGCCCTCATTTTGTCCTCTTCTTCCTGCTGTGCCTGTGCAGATCAAACAAGAAAATACACAATCCAAAATTTTAAAAAATTGGATCCCTGCTGATTTTGCTGTGCTCTTCAGGCAATTATGAGATCTTGGCCTCTAGTGGGGATTGCTGGATTCTGAGGACTCTTGATTTAATGCCTGTCAGAGCTTAATTGGAAGCATACCTATCACATGTCTACAAATATGTTCTGAAGTGCCCTGCACAGTAGCAAGAGCAGGGACAGAGGACAGTAGAAAGAGATGTACCTTTTGCACTTTGGCCCTCAAATCCTCATTTTCAGCATCTGCTAATGGTCCTTTATCCTTTTTCTGTAAAATCGACATCCAATACATCTCATTTGAACTGAGTGGCAGCTCATTGACATGTTGATCCAAATGCATGTAGTGTAACTTCAAGCCATCCTACCTCTCACATGATTGAAATCTGGCAAATGTAAAGCGTCTAAGTTGCCTGTACTAATCTGTGTTCATATGCTATAGTCAGCTATACTATAGCCATCCATGTCAAGAGCTTTCCAACAAAACAACTACTGGCCATTCGAGCACTCACTGCTGAACTTACCTCATTGAGCTTGCGCAGACGTTCATTCTCTTCAGCCAGCTTCTTCTCTGAAGCTTCCTTGGACCTCTTTTTCATTAGAAGAACTTGCCTCCTGGGATCTGATGTGACCACAACTTTGTGCATATCCTTCTCAAGATCACAACGCTGTCACCCCCACTCATGATTTAAGCCAAACTGAAAAGAATTGAGAGATGTCAAACCAAAAATAATGTAATTCAGATTTCAGGTCTGATAACATATCAATGGACAGAAAAATACAGAAAGAGTCACAAAAACGTTCAGTGACCCTCAACAGAAACATGTCATGCTAATGGCCAGCTACCCATAATATCACTTCATCAGCTTCTCAAGAGTGGGTGGAGGTCAATGTCTATCAATAACCATGTATCAAACTCTTTCACTCAGCCATGATAATGGCTAGCTCAACAGAACATAAAAGAGAATGACACAACAGGAGGAACAAAGAAGAAAGGGAAACTGCCACCAAGTCATGCAAACAATCATGTTAAAGATTTGGACTTCAGACACGCTAGCCTTTTCTTGTTTGGAAAATCTCTGGTTTGATTCAATAGAAACTTTGGAAATCCAGAGAGGTGGATCTGAGAAACACGCAATTGGCACCTGTAGATGGTAGTACCTGTTTTGACAGCTTAATCAGTTTGTACAACATGCTCCGTAATCGTTCCTCAACACACTGTTCCACCAGAGGCAAATTATACATACACTGTTCCATATAGCCAAAATATAACAAACCAGACCCATCCACTAATGCAAACTACAGTAGAAAATCACAGCAAGTGTTGTCAATTGTGGCAGGTTGCAAGAACAAGGGGGAGCCTTCTATAATCTTCCCTTGGAACTTACACAAGGGGTTAGACCAAAAAGGAAATCTCAATCCAGAACTTGAGAACTAGAACGTATGTGAGGGCAGCAGACTTGAATACCATTGATAGACATCGCTCTACATCTTCACTCACACTCTTAATACCACATTTCGCTGCTGCAGAACACCAGAAGAGTACCCCCCTTAGATTGAGCTCCTTCAACTTATGAAAACTAGCTTATTTTCTCTCAGATAATCTTGAATGCAACTCATAATACAGGTTTTGAAAAAAAAACTAAAAAATTGTAATCAATAGTCAAGTATAATAAAATTTGTGTACCAATGGCCTGAGCTTTGGTGCGCAATGGGCCCTTTTCAAGAAACAAGCGCTCCTCTTCCTCTTGAACGAACTTGCGCATGGCTGCCGTAGTTCGGCTTTCCTCCTTTGGTCCTGCTAGCAACTGCTCCTCCTCTTCCTGCATTTCAAAACAACCCACAACACGAGTTTGAGTCTGCAGAGAGAATGCCTACCTACAAATTTCCTAGCTACTTACACATCTGAAGTTAGGGTTGAGTACTGTTATATTGCTACTGAGTGCCCTGCCCCCCCCAGATGTGAACCTACCCGTAAGTTCACACCACTGACAGCTGTGACATCATTGAGCTGGTCAATACTTTGATCAGCCTCTCCTGCTTGCAGCTTCTGCTTCTTGCTGCTACCCCATCACGCCCATCAACACATGTTATCTACATCATATCATACTGTTTCAACATATGCAAACTACATTCCTCTAATGGAAGACACATCTCAAACACTGCAAAGAACACTCATGCAATTCTTGAGCTGGATGTGTGATCGGTCAGTGCCCACATGGTTTGCAAGTTGCTGGACATGCTCTTGCAAAGAACCTACAGAAGTGGGAGCCTCAGCTAGTTGTAGAAAGAGAGAAAGTTTTGGATTCCAACCAAAACTGACCTGGCCGGTTGTGAAGCTTGAGGCATAGGCTCAGCAGGCTTCTTCTGGCCAGCAAGAGGCAGTACTTTTGGAGGCGTCTTCACTGCAGCACTGAGAGGTTGAGAAACAGGTGCAGTGGCCAACCCTTGCTGATGCATTGAGTTCTGACTGTGCACAGGAACTACACCCCCAGTGCTTGGTGTTTGAGTTGTTCCAACTCCAGGACCCAACACTGATGCAGAATTCACTAGTGACGGGGGAGTTGTTGGCACAGACACTGGGCCTGTATGAGGTTGCTGGCTGACCTGATCAAAGAAAAGAAGAAAAGAACTGTAAGAGTCTGTGTAACACGAAGGATAAAAAAAAACTCAGGAACCTATATAAATACCCCTCAGAAGACTTGTGTCAGCCCTTGTGCCCCAGTATAACTGCTCGGCCGTAGTAGATATCTATGAAATTGAAGAGAATACTCCACCACAACACCCTGAAGACAACATGACAATGAGTGTGACCATAACCTTGTGAGTGTCACTCACAAGCATCAGACCAGCACCTTCATCATGAATAGAAGTGACAAGCTGCCACAACTCCCTACTGACTTCATCAGGTCCCAATGGTCAGTTTAGATAAGTATATTACAATCTGCATTACACCATTATACAAAGATCTGCATTCTGAACTTCTGTTGCTTTGTGTAAACAACAGGAAGACTTGATCATACTGTTGGCTAGCACTCAACAGACATAGCTAACCAAAAAAAGACAATAGTATCATCTTTCAAGCTGCAACAAGCTTGTGACAGCAAGCTCAGTTAGAATACTCCTATACACAACCAAGAGTTTTTCTTCCAACAGATACCACCAACCCAGTCTTGACAAAGGGACCTCCCAACAAAAGTTCCAAGAGTTCTTTCTTCCCAACACATTCTCTTCATTTTCTTTCTCTTCTTGCTTGGTTGTTCATCCTCCTATTATTATGCTTCAATCTTCTTCTGTCCATTCCTCTTCCTGCTTGAGTATCATGCAGTTATGGAATTTTTCCTCAGTTATATAACAGATCTATAGAAAGATAAGTTCACTAAATAAGTTCACTATTTGAAACGCTCACAAAAGCAAGCAGATAAATAATGAGCAAAGCAAGAAGAAAAAAAACCTGCAAAGCCCATCCCAAGGGGCAGGATTGCAGCTTGTAAGAAAGAAAGTGTAGAACATCATAGTCAAATATATCTTCACAAAGCATTGAAGAACTTTTCCATACTCCACCCAAAAGTTCAGGCAAACCATTACAATTAACATCAACCTGGATAGAATTGAGAGATGACCCATTTTCATAAGGTTATCAGAACTGACAACATTGATCAACAGAGCGGTAAAACCCTAAAAAAGTTCAAGCAACCCTAAAAACCAGAGAAATGACTAAGGGGCAACTTTGAGCAACAGGAACAGTCAGATGCAAGTCACATGAATGTACAGTGACTTTCAACAGCAACACTGCTTGCTGGTTGTAGCCATCCCCACTGACTTTATCATCTTGCAAAATTGGGTGGAGTTCAACAGTCACACATTAAACCAACATACTGAGTTTCTGTCACAAGAGCCGGAGTAGCATGACAATTTTGGACTAATTCCACTCATGGAACTGGATTTGATAGTCATTATATGGAGTAAGCAGAATGGCAGTGATTATGTGCACAGAGAAAATAGTACCTGTCTTACAGAAGCAGGTGATTGGGGTAAAGAAGACGCAAAAGCAGAAGTTGGGGAAAGGGTGGCTGTGCTGGGGATATTAACAAGTCCACTGACTGCTTGTGATGTGGGCAAGCGAATTTGTTCTCCAGGTGCACCATTTAGCACTACGTCCTTTTGTGTCAAGGGCAATGGCAGTGAACCTGCCTCTGATAACTGCATTTGTCCTGGTGGTTTCACACCTACCTGCTGCCCTGAATGGATCTCCTGAACCTTTGCCAATGGCTGCGAAGATTGTGATGTCTGTATCCCACTTGTATGCTGATCAATTTGGGGCTCCTGCTTAACTGCCATTAGAGTCTGCTGTCCTAGCTGCTGCTTTTCCAGTAGCTTTGGATGTGGCTGTGGTGTTTGCAGGGGCACAGAAGCAAGTGGTGCTGACTGTGGAGCTGTAGAAAGAGTAGCGACTGGCATCATTGGTGTAGGCCCAGTTTGAAGCCTCCTCAACCTATCTTCTTCCTGAAGCTTTCGAATCCTCTCTTCTTCTTCACGTCTCTTTTGTTCCTTCCGCAGTTTTTGCTTGGCATATTTTGAGAGTGGCTTTTCAGGTTGGAGAGAAGAGTCCGAGGTTGGTGACGACACTCCAGGCTTAAGCTGTGCTGCGAGTGACTGAGCGGGCATCGCACTAAATTGTGGCAGGGTTGAAACCCTCTGCACCTGAGACTGTGATGGGTGAGCTACAGGACCAACAGTTTGTGGGGTTATTAAAGGAGGACGAGGTTGAAATGAAGCAAAAGGGCTTGGTGATGGTGTAATTTGAGGCTGCTGGAGTGGAACATGTGGCCTGGCAGGCTGTGTCGTCACCAAAGGTTTCTCAACCTCATGCTTTGCTTGTTGTGAGAGCATGGAAGGAGTAACATGCTGGTCTGGATATTCAGTTGAATCTGCAGTTAACTGAGCCTGCTCAGATGGTTTACTTTGCTGAGGAGGCAGTGGTAAAGGGGGTTTTGTCTGGTTAGATTGCAATGATGTGTGGGGCTGCACTTCCAATTTTGGCTGCTGATGAGGCTGCTGTATAGACTGCTGATGAGCCTGTGATGCCATCTGCATCAACTCTTCCTGCTCTTTCTGCTGCTGCTGGAGAGATGCAGCTTGTAGAGGCTGGGCAGGGGGTCGGGACGCTGACAATTGCTCTGCTGATAGCTGAATGGGTTTTGCTGCAGTTGTCTGATCAGGCATTGGTTTGGAGGATGAGCCCTGTGTGGCAGTTGCTGCTGCTGCCATGGGAGAAGGGTTGCCAGAGCTGCTTGAATGCTGTGGCTGTTGGCTTTGTTGTTGTTGCTGCTGCTGCTGCTGCTGCTGGAATTTGAGCACCAACAATGAGAAGAGTCAGCACACACATGTAGCATGATCGCAGCAGATGATCAACATTCAAAGAATTCAATGACAGAGTTAATGTGCACAAATAACCTGCCTTCAAATGCATATGGCGAATAGTTGTCACCAACACTTGATCTCCAACAATCACTCTTGCTCCTCTCACAAAGTCTTCTCTTGTTATCTCACTTTGCTGCAACACACTTGAGACAAGGATCTTTCAGCCAAAAGTTGCTATTGTCCTATTGCAAAAGCTCTCAGAGCTGACAGAACTCGGTTCAATGAGCTCAGAGTAAAAGCTCTTTGGCACAGTCCTAACACGCATTGCAGTGCAGCTATACCCTCCATGTCTTAGGAGTTCAATCAAATTGAACTGTTGAATGAAGAGTCCTCCATCCTCTCAGACTCTACAAAACCAAAACCTGTTGAAAATAAAACACACAAAACCACAGTATGTACTTTAGGGTTCAGAAACTTCTGAAATCCCTAAAAGATGTCCCAGATCTAAACCATGAGTAATCTCCACTATGGGGCATGTTATAGGGGATGGAGTGTTGCCTTGAACTTCTGGTACAGTGAGTTGAGCTGTTGGTTCTGCTCTGGTGGAAGATGGGCTTGAAGCAAAGGCATCAGTGCTCCAAACGAAATGCCTTGGCTTATACCACCTGATTTTTTTGATGCTTGGCTTGCTGCCAGCAGTTGCTGCTGCTGCTGTTGTTGCCGCTGCAGCATCTCTTTGCGTTGCAAATACAGTTGTTGCTGGTGCTTTGTTAGTTGGTCCCATGTTACCTGTTGCCCTGATCCAGTTGGTGTGCTAGACCCTGATGAAACCCAGGACGAATTCATAACTAAGAAACCCCATCAAGTAACAGTATCTCCCATACTCACACTGCCTTGATTCCCATTGACTAGCTTGCTGCCAACAGAAAAAGTCAAGTCACATTTGGAAAAATAGGAAAAGCACAAACCTGTAGCAAGTGGCACAGAAGAAGACAAGATAGGAGCTTGAGAAGTAAGGGGTCTCAAGCTACCATTGCCAGCAGCAGTTGCCAAGTCATAAGCAGTAGATCCACCAATCTCTCCCTTCAATCTCTCAGCAAATGCATCCACTGCAGCTCCCGACACCGCAGGTCTACTATCATCCTACACATCAGGTTTATGTAACAAAGTGGGGTGTACGTCAATAACTTGAAATCCTAGTTACCACCAAACCATCAATAAAAGTGGTTCTTCTCATCAGGCATCACAGCAAAAAAGAAGAAGAACAAAAACAACAAACACCTTAAGGCAAACAATCAATTAGGTCAAAAAGATTCTCTCCTTGTTGCACACAAACAATAAGAAACCAGGAAAGATCATTAGGGTATATTTCTTTGAAACCCTAAACCACAAGAGAGCTGAGGAGACAGTGTGCTTCATCAGAGCTCATAGGTAACAACCAAAATACCTTCACTGGTTCCATATCCAAACCCCCTGTCACACGGAATCCCCCTCAGATTTAGGTCATTGATTGATATACTACTTCCCATAGAAACATCTCCTCTCTCTCTTCTTTTGTCTGTCTCTTCTGTCCACCATACTGATGGGCCAGGTGGGTTGGCCACTTCTTCTTCTTCTTTTTCTTCCTATGTTCTGTCAAAATTCCTGCCTGTTACACCACACCTTCCAGCATTCCCCCATGGATGGCCTGTTTACACCTCTTTCCAATTTTTCCCTCTCCCGTTTTTCTTTCTTCCCCCATCTTCTCCTTTCACATTCTCAACCAAATACATCATAATTCCTTCATTTCATTTCTTGATTCCAAGCAGCAGCAGCAGCAGCCCCATCCCAGCATAAGCCGACCACACTTCTTCCCCGTCCTCTTGCAAAGAAGGACAAGGCGAACCAAAAAGAAAAAAAACCTAACCCAGGGTTTTAGATCTGGAAGCCACCAGTCTCTTCAACCCTGTCCAATAATTCCCATTCATAAACCCCTAAAACATTTTGTTGACGAAAAAGAAGATGAAGATGTCCCCGAACCAAAGCGAGGGAGAGACATAGACCCACAAAGAGAGAGGGAGAGAGGGAGAGAGAGATGTGTATATTGGTATGCGGACACTGCTACATAGCTTGTTGTTGCTCCAGCTGAGTTGTTGTATCAGAAGAAGAAGAAGAAAAAGCAGAAGAGAAGGGCGACAAGCTTATAAAACACCTCGTCATCTTGGAGAAGCTTGATGACGCCAGGATCCATGGAATGCAACTGCCACCGCACCTTCCCTCCCCTTCCCTCCCCTTCCCTCTCTTCTCCTCTCCCCCTCCCCTCCCCCACACACTACTGTTCGTTTTCTACGAGCTTCTTCGTCGTCGCCATCGCCACCGCCAAAGCGCCCGCGCCCCCCGCCCGCGCTCCCGTCGCTGCTCCACGGGCCCGGGAAAGAGAACGGGTGACCACGACGACGACGACGACGACGACGACCACGAACAGCAGCCTTTTTGGACGACGAAGATCGACCCTTGTGTACGACGAAGAGCTGCCCTTGTGACGGACGGACGGATGGACGGACGAACCAACCAACCAACCAACCGGGGTCTGAATCTGGACACCAATCGGGCTTAACAAGGGTCAGATGGGGGAACCCGGGTCAGGCTAAATTCTTATTAAGGTTTTGGCTAAACAACTGGGTTGTTATATCTTTTGTTTTCAATGGCTTGTATTTAGTTGCCATATGTATGTATGTATATTGTGTATGTATGTATGTACATACCATACTTGTACCATGCACTTATAATGCCCTAGATTTGGTTGAAATATTAAATTATTTGAAAACTAGTAAATCCCAATTTTGAGTATTTCAATTTTTTGAATTTAATATAAAATATAAAGGTTGCACAAACATTTTAAATATCCAATGTTAACCCAATGGTTTTTTTGAATTACTTTTATTCAAGTAGTTACAAGCTAAGTATGAAAGTTAATTTTTTCAATATATTTCTATATATTTTTGGCTACCTACTTTGTACCATGTACAGAAGTTTGATGATCTTTCTTAAATTTTTGTTGAATTCTAGCTATTGAAAAACTCAAAACCCATTTAATTTTAGCACTTTTATTTATTAATATGGCTTTTTGGCTATATAGCCAAAAAAAAAGAGGCTAAATTCCACCCCTCTCCCCATTTTGATGTTTGTTACAACTTCCATCATTGGAAGCCTATTGCAACCTTTGCTATCACAACATTTCTAATTGCTTGCATTCAAACCTTTTCCTTTGCTCTAGCAAGGTTCACAACTCCTCATATTCAAATTAAGGTGATTTAGATTTACTATCGTATCTATGACTCTTACTAATCTTTGCACTTCTATAACATTAAGTATTAAGTGTTTTAGTTGTTTTTTTGTCATCAAAAGCAATACCAATTTTTGCAATATCAATTGTAATGTTACTCTGTTGCACAATTTTATGGTAGGAAAATTGAACCCCCATTTTTAACTATTCTTTTTTATTTCATGTTAAAATGTTTTCAACATCTTCTTTATTGTTAAGTTATATTGTGTAAATTTCATTAGGTTTAGTCTTGTGATCCATGGCTTTAGAATTAAACAATCAAATTCATGTAGCCATAAACCTTAATTTGATGTTTGTTTAAACAATGATTAATCCAAAGCTTTTTCTCCCCATTTGACTTGAATGATTTTGTTTAGTTTACTATAAATATTCCTAACTATAACTTCACGTTCTTTTTTTAAAAATGTTGTTTTGAAAGGTTTGCATAAAACATCTAAGGGTTGTGAAAATAAGGTGATCGTCTTTAATCAGAACTATTATGTTTATTCTATTGTTTATAATTTTATTGTTTATAAAATAATAATATGTGATCCATGCCCATCTATAATCAATTAATGACAATTGAATTGAGAGATCCCACCTAAACTTGACTTCTTGACATATATATATTCTTTGAATATAAAAAAGGTCATTTATGCCTTCTTTTACATTGTCATGCATGTTCATAATTTGCAACTTTTTATATAATCATTAACAATCTTTCACTTTTGAATATATAAAAGGTTGGCATAATTTTTTTAGTTACATTAATAACATAGTTTATAATTAATCATTTTCTAAACTTGGGCATGGTGTTATGAACCTTGCTTGCCTAATACAATTACACTAGATTACATGCATGTTTAAATTTCAATTTCATTTGAATTCCAAACGTGGTGTACATTATAATTGTGTTTAATTTACCAATGTTTGAGAGTTTTGGTTGAATGACTGGCTAGATTAGGTAGTTAGTCCTTGTGCTTTACAAACTTTGAACCATTCTATTTGATGAATATTAAATTAAAGGTGTCAAAATTTTAATCAATAACATCAACTATTCCTTAATACACCATTTTGAAATAACATAGGTCTAGTTTGAATGAATTTTTGCACCTTCATCTTGAGCTATTATAAAGTTATTCATTACTCACATTTTTACATAACAAAAGTTCAAACATCCAAAATTATTTCCCCTTCTTATGATAACACACATGTTGACTCAATAATCCTTGATCATTTTTTTCATTTAAATGATTAAAATGGGAGGTTAAAGGTATGTTCCAAAACCTATTTGTTTTTTTTCAACGATGTTTGTCCCTCTTTTCACTACATCCATTTCTTTTTCCAATGATTTGTTTATTCATTTGTTTTTACCATTGACTACAAAGATTTCATTAACCTTTGGTGTTTTGTTTAGTTATCCCTAACCCATGTTAAGGTTGGACATGTTTTCTTTATCCATAATTGGTTGGTCCACCATGCCTATTCGTCACCTCCAAAACACTACCAACATTTTGATAGCCTTTACCCTCTTAGCCCAATGAGCCTCCAACAAGTCAATGTTTATGTTTTCACCCTTCAAGATATATGCCCCTTTTCCTTCCCATACATAAACTAATAAGTTTGAAAATGTGTTAAGTCAAAGTATGTTAAAAGTGTACGTGTTTTTAATATATTAATAGAGGAAATGAAAATATAAAAGTCTGAAAAATCGTCCTGCATTAAATTAAGGTATGTTTTTGATGTGTAGGTTATGAGTGCGAATCTCAATGTTTAACATTTTAGAGCTTGTTAAAATCTACCTTTTTTGAATTCCTTGCTTTAGAATATGGAGTTACATATTATTCAACCCAATGGTAGTATAGAAAATTCTTGAACTTTTCATTATAAACCGTATTTATATGTAAGTTATTATCCCATCTTTTATTTTAAAATCTAAAGTCTACCTTTTTACACCTTTTCTAAATATGATTTGTGACCATTTCCTTTAACTTTCAACCAATGTTGCATAATTTTCACATTTTTGTGAGAACCATTAATTCTAGTTTTTACATATGCTTGTGAAAAATGGGCTAATTTTTGTTTCAAAAAATGACATGTTTGTGAAAACTAAACAAGGTATCAATATTATTAAAAAAAAAATGGTTAGTTTTCACAAATTTAAAAACAATTGTTTATCTACATTAGTTGTCATGAACTGGTTATCAAATTTCATTTTTTAAAAACTATAAACATTGCTCAAGGTTTGAATCCAAAACCACTTGTTTGTATGATAATGATTTAATTGTTAAATCACATTATTCATATAAGAGATTAAATCATAATTAAAAATTAAAATTTTACATGTATTAAGATAGGAAACATTGGAATGTTTAAACTTTAAATAAAACACATACAACAAATATTCACACTTATGGGGAATCGGTTTATTGGTTAAAGCCTTTGTAAATGTTTGGGAAGTATTGGATTTGATCCTCATGTGACATTTTGTTTTGACCTACCTTATTTGAAAATGGCCATGGCCTTGACAACTAAACCTAAAGTTTGCATTTATTATAGGTTTTGTTCGAGAATTAAGAAATGAAACTTTAATATTTTGTTGAATTGACGCGCTCCCAAGTCCCAAGTTAGCCCCAAGTTGGGGTTAAGTCACTTAAGTTGCGGAATTTTTTGGACTTGGGGCACGTTCCCAACTTCCAGCACTAAAGAGGGTGAGAGGGGCATGCTGAAAGCTTCGGGATTAGACTAGGAAGAGGGACAAGCTTATTCAATTATTCGGTCCTGCATTCAAATTCAACGAACAAGTTGGTTTGAACTCATTCTACACACTTTTAGTGTTGGGACAAGCCACGGGTGACCTTGGACTCACTTGACTCACCACGGCCCGGACTCGAGGGAAGCCACCACGTTCCCCATATAGTATTCTCTGCAGCTCTCTGCTGCACTTGCATCCAAATGGCTATTTTTCCCGGGACTCCCAAAGTGGAGTCCCAAAACTGTCCCGGTTTAGACTCCCGGGACTTTGGGCATTCATAACTTTTCGCCCCAAATTCGGATCGGGACAAGGTCCAAACTAAAGTTGTAGCTCTCTTTGAGAGCTTTCCAACGGTGTGTCGCACTTCACCTGCATGCCCCGGACTTGGGTTGATTCCCGACTTTTAGTGGTTGGGAGTTAAATTGTTAGTTTGACTCCCAGCCCTTCTTTCGACCACAACTTGTGCTGCAGATGTCCAAATGGCTCATGCGAGGCCATTTTGGACATCTACATTTCAAGACCTTTTCAACGGTATAAAGAACGCCTCAATGCAAAATGTTTTGACTCCTGCGATTGCACTCTGAATTTTCGGGAGTCCCATAGGACTCCCAAGTCCCATTTTCGGGAGTGTGAGTGGCGACCTCACAACTCCTTCAAAGTGGGGTTGCGACATGAATTATTTGAAAACTATGTTTTTACAATTTGATACCCAATGTGTAAAGATTTTTGGAAAGAATCATGATGAACCTTGGTTTGGTTTTAAATTTTTGATTGATACCCACCCAACACCAAATTTAACATAGTTATTACACTAAGGACTAAGATTTTTTTAGATGATCAGAGTTGGAAGGGAGGACATGTTGAAAGAGCTTAAAATAATAAAAATGAATAAGTTGATGTTCAATTGTACTTTATTTTTTCTCTTAATAACTTGTGAATGTGATTTTTTTTCAATGGAAATGTTTGTGTGTGAGGGGGGGTAAGGGGGGGGGGGGGGGGGGGGGTGTTTTGTTGTGAGTTGGTGGGGGGGGGGGTGAAAATGTGGAAGTATTTTTATATTTT